>OIFD01000013.1_pt1 | contig 267361 bp, 245 predicted proteins | sample 1582021 | NCBI WGS metagenome assembly OIFD01 (sample SAMN07501059, study PRJEB24779) | human gut metagenome | isolation source: stool | host: human infant | place: USA: Pittsburgh, PA | reverse complement strand
GGAGCTGGCAATAGGAATCGAACCTACAACCTGCTGATTACAAGTCAGCTGCTCTACCGTTGAGCCATGCCAGCATATTATATTTATTTTTTAAATTTTAAATGGTGGGCACAACAGGGATCGAACCTGTGACCCCCTGCTTGTAAGGCAGGTGCTCTCCCAGCTGAGCTATGCGCCCATTTAAATGGTGGAGGAGGACGGATTCGAACCATCGAAGCGAATCGCAACAGATTTACAGTCTGCCCCCTTTGGCCACTCGGGAACTCCTCCAATTTTTAGTTTTCTTCAAATGCTGTAAGCACCGAATCAACAATAGTTAGTATATATTCTATGCTCTTATATTTCAACTCTCAAATGAATGCATATATCAAGATTATCCTTAATTTACTCTACATCTATCGGTTTTACTCTCATTTAATATTACATCCGTTTTTTCTACACATTTTCTTTGATATTATTAAAATTTACATATGGAGATAATATACTCTTTATTTTCTCATAATCCTCGCTACTTAATCTAGTCTTTAAAACTGATATAGCATTTGTAATTCCACTTTCCTTATCTTCACTATTTATAGCATCTTCTATCATACCTATATCACTTGTTGACATTGTTGTAATAACCTTTTTTAGTTCTTCATAATCTTTCCTAGGCATTTCATTATATATATCCTCTACACTTACCTTTAATATAGGATTTACATCAACAGATACTTCTTTACTTTCCTCTTTTTTCTTGCTCTCCACTTCTTTTTCATCATTTTCACTTTTAACATCTTCATTTGTAACTCCACCTAAGTTCACAATATCTGCTACTGACTTTGGTTCCCATATAAAAATAGTATATATAGTAATAAAACTTGCCAAAAAAATTACTAATCCAACAAAAACTTTTTTCATTTTTTTCACTCCCTTCATATTTGATTTATTGCCACTTAGCATTTTTTTATTCTTATATACTATTTATTAACTCCCACTCATATATTATTGAAGGGGGTGTTATGGCTTGAATAAAAGGAAGGTTCATTATAGATCTGCACTTGCTTATTATGAAATTGCAGAAGGAATAAAAGATTTTATAAAGGATAATACAGCTATAGTTTGTATAGGAACTGATAAATGTATTGGAGATTGTTTAGGACCTTTAGTTGGTACTATATTAGAAGAGAATCTCTTTCCTTTACCAATCTATGGTACTATATCAAATCCCATTCATGCTTTAAATATAGATAAACGATTGGAAGAGATAAATAAATTACACCCTGATGCTTGCATAATCGGTATTGATGCTTGTTTAGGTGAAAATAAATCAATAGGTGAAATTCATACTAGAGACTATGCTATACATCCTGGAAAAGGAGTAGGAAAGACACTTCCTGATGTAGGTATGGCCTCTATAATAGGTATAATAGACTCAAGTGATAATGCTGACTTCTTTTCTTCTAGATCTATTCGCTTATCTCTAGTTCTAGATATGGCCAAAGTTATTTCAAGAGGAATTATACATGCATATTATTTAAACAAAGGAATAAATTTAAAAACATAATAATTTTCTTATATATAAAAAGTGAGAAACTCTATAAAGCTTCTCACTTTTTATGTTACTCTATTAAAATTACTTCTTGATTATTCAAGTTATTATCCAACTTATCAAAATAAGCAAGAACCTTTCCAGTTCCTTCTGCAACACATTCAACTGAGTCAGCTGCAACTATAGCACTTACTCCAGTTTCAAATTCAATAAGCTTGTCTAATCCGTCTAATAAAGCACCTCCACCAGTTAAAAGGATTCCCTTTTCTATAATATCTGCCGCTAATTCTGGAGGAGTTTTTTCTAACACTGCTTTTACAGCCTCTACTATTAAAGTAACAGGTTCTTGTAATGCTTGTCGAATTTCTTCAGTTGTTATTTCTACCTCATCTGGTAAACCAGTAACTAAATTTCTACCCTTCATACTTGAAGTTAAATTTCTGCCCCCTTTAAAGGCTGAACCTATTGTAACCTTTAATTCTTCTGCAGTCTTTTCTCCTATCATAATTTTATGTTTACTTCTTACATACTTTATGATAGCTTCATCAAATTTATCTCCAGCACTCTTTATTGATGATTTAACAACGATACCACCAAGAGAAATTATAGCTATATCACATGTCCCCCCACCAATATCAACTACCATTGATCCATTTGGCTTTGTTATATCTAATCCTGCACCAATTGCTGCTGCTAAAGGCTCTTCTATCAGATTAACTCTCTTTGCTCCGGAATTTCTTGCTGCATCTATTACGGCTCTTCTCTCTACTTCTGTAGCCTGTGAAGGAATGCAAACCATTACCTTAGGAGCAACCATATTTTTCTTACCAACAGCTTTAACTATAAATGCCTTTAACATTTTTTCAGTTACATCATAATCAGAAATAACCCCGTCTCTTAATGGACGAACTGCTACTATATTTCCTGGTGTTCTTCCAATCATCTTTCTTGCTTCTTCCCCAACAGCCAATACCTTATTATTAATTTTGTTTATAGCAACAACTGATGGTTCTTTTAATATAATACCTTTACCTTTTTCATAAACAAGCACAGTAGCTGTACCTAAGTCTATTCCCAGCTCTACCCCTGATCTCCAAAACCACATTTTTTTCACTCCCATATATAAAAATTACATTTAGATAACAATTTCTTCAAAATTCTGCCTATTCTTTATTATATATGGAATATTCCTATCATTCAATAGCTTTATACTTTAATTTAGTGGCTTTTCCGCCTCTAATATGTCTTTCTGCTTTATTAAGTTCTAAAATACTATGAGTTTTTTCTGCAATAATTGGATTTATTTTTGGTAATCTCTCTGTCATATCTTTATGAATTGTACTTTTACTTACTCCAAAAACTTTAGCAGTTTTCCTAATAGTAGCTTTTGAATCAATTATATATTGTGCTACCTCAAGAACTCTTTCTTCAATATAGTCTTTCAAAATGCTACCTCCTTCATTTTTTATTTCTTTATTCTTTTTAATTATTGACCAGTCATTCCTTTTTCAAGGAATGACTGATTAATATTATTTCTAACAAATTACTTTAGCTTATATGAAAAATACTTTAATGGATCTACTTGTTTTCCTTGTGAATTTATTACTTGTATATTTAAAAATTCACCAAACTTATCTCCAAATATCTTTACAGTATTTCCAACTTTACCGATAACAGTGCTTGATGTTACCTTATCTCCAGCCTTAACATTAACTTTAGGATCAAGATTAGCATAAACAATCTTTAATCCATTAGCATGCTTGATAACAACTCTTGTTCCTTCTTCAACATCGCCAACACCTACTGTTTCTACAACACCTTCTGCTGCTGCTTTTACTTCCGAACCTATCTTAGATTTAATATTTACTCCAGATAAAACACGTTGATTTCCTTCATCATCAATAATTTGAGGAGTTGTCTTAAACTCTCTAATTAAAGTTCCTGAGATTGGATTAACAAATTTCACTTCCGTAGTATTTGATACAGCAGTAGTCTTTTCGGTATTCTTATTAGTTGTACTCTCCACTCTTTCTGCATTTTGCATGTTATTACTTACATCTTTATCATCAACATTCAACGAAATTTCTTTATTATTCTCTTCTTTTTTAGGATCTGTTTGTAAATTACGTGATTTCTTAAAATATACAGTTCCAAGTGTTGTGATAATACACAAACATAGGAAAAGTACTACGTAAAAACCCTCCTTCCTAAAAAAATCTTTTACCTTTTGTAAATTATTTTTGTCCATATAAACACCTCCTTTTTCTATTGTTTCCTTTTTGTATAAAATAATACATATTATCCATATTTTATTTATTTTTATTTTAAAAAAATAAGGATATAAAATAAGCCTTTGACTTATCTTATATCCTTACCTTATTAAAAGTTTTTAATCGCTATTTATATACTATTTTTTCAATTTCTATTCCTGAATAATAATGTTTTAATATATCTTTATAATTCTTTCCGTCCTTGCCCATAAAGTTTGCTCCCCATTGGCTCATTCCAACTCCATGCCCATAGCCTTTACAATTAATTTTAACCACATCATTACCATACTCTATTGTAAAATTTGATGACCTAAGATCAAATAATTTTCTAAAATCAATTCCCGAAATTGTTTTTTCTCCTAATGCTATACTTTTTACATACTCCGCATTAGTTCTAGACTCTATCTTTACCTTATCTTTTAAATTTGTTTTTGTAACTCCAGAATCCTTATATGTTTTATTTATTGTATTTACAAATTCATCAAATCCAATTTCCTTTGTTGTACTATATTTTGTAGCATCTTCATCCCAAGAACTATCTACTGATTTTAAATAAGGAATATCTCCTGAGAACACTTCTAAGGAATCCTCTGTCTTACCTCCACTTATAGCAAAGAATTGAGGATACTTAACTATCTCATCGCCATATATCATAACCTCACCCTCTGTAGCTTTAACAGAGCTAACAATCTTCTCCCAATAAGTTTCTGCTTTCGCACTTTCCCACTTCTGCATTCTTTCATCCTTACTCATATATGCCTGACAGTGAGTTGATGAACAAATTTCTGCTCCATGCTCTTTAGCTGATTTACAAGGAGAAATTCTCTTAGAAAAATAAAAAGTTCTAGCTGCTATAGATTGAGCCTTTATTGCCTCTTCATTAAATTCTGCAGGCATTTCTGCAGCTACTACTCCAACTATATAATCTTCTAAACTTATTTCTTCTACCTTTCCTGTGATAGTATTATATACCTTTACTTTATCATCGCCCTTAACTATTACCCCTTCATCTTTAACATACTTTATAGTATCATCGCTAAGTTCAAAAGAGCTTGTACGTTTAAATGGAGATGCAATGAATATACTACAAATTATTATTGTAAAGGAAATTATAAATATGGTTATATAAGAAATAACTTTAAATTCATTTTTCGCACCATTATAATTCATTTCTCCCTCCTAAAAAATAATTTCCTTTAATTATATGCTTACATAATTTTACTTATCACTACTCTCAATAAGCTTTATTATTTTCTAATATATACATAAGAATATATATTTATATATTTTTGCATAAAAGAAGCTACATCTTAACGATATAGCTTCTTTATAAAAAAATTATAATTCCTTTTTAATACTTAATTCTTTCAATATCAGCTCCAAGACCTCTGAATTTCTTTTCAATATCTTGATAACCTCTATCTATATGATAAATATCTCCTATTTCTGTTGTTCCTTCAGCTACTAATCCAACCAATATCATAGCAGCTCCTGCTCTTAAGTCTGTAGCTTTAACCTCACATCCAGTTAGTTTGTTAACACCTTCAATAAAAGCTGTTCTACCATCTATTTTTATTTTAGCTCCCATTCTAGTAAGCTCTGCTACATGCATAAATCTATTCTCAAATATAGTTTCTGTTACTATGCTAGACCCCTCAATTAAGCATAGCAAGCTCATCATTTGAGGTTGCATATCTGTAGGGAACCCTGGATAAGGTAAAGTTTTAATATCTACAGGCTTCTTAGGACCTGTTCCATCAACTATTACAGATTCTCCTAATTCTTCAAAGTTAATTCCACACTCTTTTAACTTTTCTATTAATGGTCTTAAATGTTCTCCATTTATACCATTAATTTTAATTCTACTGTTTGTTATTGCAGCACTTATCATAAATGTGCCAGCTTCAATTCTATCATATATTGGTTTATATTTAATGCCACCTAAATGATCTACACCTTCTATTGTAATCTTTCCTGTACCAGCACCGACTATATTAGCTCCCATTGAGTTTAAAAATTCTGCTAAATCCCATATTTCAGGTTCTTCTGCAGCATTTTCAATTATAGTTGTTCCTTCTGCTAATACAGCAGCCATAATTATATTCTCAGTTGCTCCAACTGAAGGGAAATCTAAATAAATTCTATTTCCTTTTAATCTATCTACCTTAGCTTCTACATATCCATGTCCAATATTTATTTCAGCTCCTAAGGCTTTAAAGCCTTTCAAATGAAGATCAATAGGTCTACTACCTATATTGCATCCTCCTGGAAGTGATAATTTGCAATAACCAAACCTTGCTAACATAGGACCCATTATTAGAAATGAAGCTCTCATTTTCCTTATTAATTCACTATTAGCATCAACAGGAATCAATTTACTTGTATTTATTTTTATCTTTTCATCCATTATTTCTAAATCGCAATTTAAACCACTAAGTAGGTTACATATAACCAAAACGTCTTCTAGCATAGGTATATTTTCTAATTCAATATTCTCTTTTGAAAGAATTGTTGCTGCAATTATAGGCAAAACCGAATTCTTCGCTGCGCTTATGTTTACCTCACCACTTAGTTTCTTTCCACCTTTAACTACTATCTTTTCCATATTCTCCTCCATAATGACTTATTAGTATGTTGAAAAAATTATTGGTGTACCAATAACTAAGTAAGTCCCTTTATCGTAGTTACTTACTGCAAAATTGACCCTTTCTCCATCTTGTAATTTAGCTGTTCCAACATAACCATTATGGATATCTAGGGCATTTATGTCTTTTATGTTTTGTACTTTATTAATAATATCTAATCCTTCTTCTGTATTATTTATTTTTCCCTTTATATATTTAAAATATCTAGGTTTACTTGAAGTATTAACTTGTAATTGTGATAAATCTTGTATTAAATTTAATAACTTTTTGTCTTTACTAAAATTAGTTATTACCGCATCTACTAATGTTTTTCCCTTATTTTCATAAACAATAATATTTATTTCTATATTATTGCACTTTATAGAAATACCATCATTAGTTATTTCAGAAACACTTGAACTATAATGCTTTTTTATTTTCTTTTGTATTAAACTTAAAGTATCTTCTAGTGAAATATTGCTTTCATATTCTATCTTCACGCCACTTTCTACAAAGGTACTTTCTTCTTTTATTAATTTTTCAATAGAATAAAAATCATTACATGACCAACTAACTATAGGAAAAGCACTAATAAAAATAACAGAAAAAAGGAAACTTAATACAAGGCATACTCTAACCTTCACATATACCCCACCTTTCCTTCATAATTATGGTCATTTATTCCATTTTTTATACAATTACTTTATTTACTATTAGTATATAAAAGTCGTATTTTTTTGTGAAAGATTGTCAAAAAAATATAATTTTTTACATAAAAAAAGCATTCATTAAATTGAATGCTTTTTTAAACCTATTCTTATATTTGCTCTAATTAATGCTGCCTGTGCTCTTGCAACATCAAACTTAGATGAATCTTTTAATCTTTCTTCAGCTCTTCCTTTTGCTTCTTCTGCTCTAGCTAAATCAATATCTTCAACTAATTCTGCTGCATCACTACAAAACATTATTTCATTATTGCTTAAATTAATTACTCCTCTAGATGTAAATAGCTCTTTCTTATTTCCTACTTTATCATAAAACACAGTAACACTTGGTACTGTACTCATTATAATAGGTGCATGATTAGGTAGAAACTCAACCATACCATTAATTGTATTTACAAATACTTTTTCTACCTCTTCGTTTACAACCATCTTACTAGGAGTTAAAATTTTTAATATAAAGGTTTTGGCCATTTTCCTCCACCTCTTATCCTAATGTTTTAGCTTTTTCAAGAGCTTCTTCTATAGTACCAACAAATAAGAATGCTGATTCTGGTATATCATCATATTTTCCATCTAAAATTTCCTTAAACCCTCTTACAGTTTCTTTTATTGGAACATACTTACCTGTCATTCCCGTAAATTGTTCTGCTACTGTAAATGGTTGTGATAAGAATCTTTGAATTCTTCTTGCTCTTGAAACTACTGCTTTATCTTCATCTGATAATTCATCCACACCTAAAATAGCAATTATATCTTGTAATTCCTTATATCTTTCAAGTATATTCTTTACATCCATTGCCACTTCATAATGCTCTTTACCAACAACTCTCGGATCTAGAATTCTTGAAGATGATTCTAATGGATCAACAGCTGGGTAAATACCTAATTCTGAAATACTTCTTGATAAAACTGTTGTTGCATCTAAGTGAGCAAAAGTAGTAGCTGGTGCTGGGTCAGTAAGGTCATCTGCTGGAACATATACTGCTTGAACTGATGTTATAGACCCATTAGTAGTAGATGTAATTCTTTCTTGAAGAGCACCCATTTCAGTTGCAAGAGTTGGTTGATATCCAACAGCTGATGGTATTCTTCCTAATAAAGCTGATACTTCTGAACCCGCTTGTGTAAATCTAAATATATTATCTATAAATAACAGTACATCTTGGCCTTTATCTCTAAAATATTCAGCCATTGTAAGTCCTGTTAAAGCTACTCTCATTCTTGCTCCAGGTGGTTCATTCATTTGACCAAACACTAATGCAGTCTTTTCTATAACCCCTGAATCCTTCATTTCATGGTATAAATCATTACCTTCTCTTGATCTTTCACCAACACCTGTGAATACAGATAATCCACCATGTTCTTTAGCTATATTATTAATAAGCTCTTGAATAAGAACAGTTTTTCCTACACCTGCTCCACCAAAAAGACCTATTTTTCCACCTTTTTGATAAGGAGCTAGTAAGTCAATAACCTTTATTCCTGTTTCAAACATTTCTGGTTCAACTGATTGATCTTTGAAGCTAGGAGCTGGTCTGTGGATTGGATATTCTTCTTTTGCATTTACATCTCCAGCATTATCCATAGTTTTTCCTAAAACATTAAATAGTCTTCCTAGTACTTCTTCACCAACTGGAACTGCTATTGGTCTACCAGTATCTACAGCTTCCATACCTCTTCTTAGTCCTTCAGTAGCTTCCATTGCTATGGCTCTTACTATATCATCTCCCATATGTTGCTCAACTTCAGCTACTAATACATCTTCTCCCATATTTATATGAATAGCATTATATAAATTAGGAAGAGAGTCTGAATTAAACTTTATATCAACTACTGGTCCTATTACTTGAACCACTTTTCCTATCTTGCCAGGCATCTAATATACCTCCTTACTATTTTTGTGCTTCTGCTCCTCCAACTATTTCTGAAATTTCTTGAGTAATCATGCTTTGTCTAATTCTATTATATCTTATATTAAGTTCTTGAATTATATCATTTGCATTGCTTGTTGCTCCATCCATAGCTTGCATTCTAGCACTTTGTTCACTGCATTTTGCACTTAACATTAAAGCCCTTAGCTTTCCTTTTAGATATATATCTAAAGAATCTGTAAGAACAGTTTTTAAATCAGGTTCTACTATTTGTTCTCCTACCTCTCCTACTGCTCTTTCAACAGGCAATAGTTTTTCGCTCTTAACTTCTTGTTTTATAGGAGATATAAATTCTGTATATACAACATTAACCTCTGAAACTTCAGCTGAAACAAAAAGCTTTAAAGCTTTTTCATAAACTAATTTAACTTCTTTTATAGTTGGTATATCAGGGATATCAACATATTCATCTATAGTTTCTAATCCGTTCCTTCTTAAATAAGATATTCCCTTACTACCTACACTAATTATTTTGCAATTATCCTTATCATCCTTGATTAAGCTATCTAAAAAAGCAACTACATTATTATTGTATCCAGCACATAATCCAGTATCAGAAGTGATTATTATATAAAGCTTATAATTACCATCATTTCCATCAAAATATGAAGTAGTAAGTTTTTCTTCTGATATTCTTGCTAAAGACTTCATGGTTTTTTCAGCTATTTCTAGATATTGCTCATTTATAGATAACTCTTTTCTACATTTTCTTAATTTAGAAGTGGCAACAAGTCCCATTGCATTTGTTATTTTCTTGGTACTTTCTACGGACTTTAATCTTCTCTTTATCTCTATAAGTCCAGCTGCTCCCATTATTCCACCTCCTAAAGAATTGCATAGCTTTTAAAAGCTATGCCTCTTGTAAAAATATCTTTTTATATTCAACGATTGTTTCTTCTAATGTTTTCTTTATTTCATCAGTTAAAACTTTTTCTGTTACTATTTTCTTTAATAATTCTCTTTGATGAGTATCCATATATTCTAAGAAACTTTTCTCAAACTTTCTTATATCACTAACTTTTATATCTGAAAGGAAGTCATTAACTGTTGCATATAAAATAACAATTTGCTTTTCAACAGCCATTGGTTCGTACTGATCTTGCTTTAATACTTCAATTAATCTCTTACCTTTTTCAAGCCTTCTCTTAGCATCTCTATCTAAATCCGATCCAAATTGAGAGAATGCTGCAAGTTCTCTATATTGCGCCAATTCTAATCTTAAAGTACCTGAAACTTGCTTCATTGCTTTAATTTGAGCATTACCACCAACTCTTGATACAGAAATACCTGCATTTACTGCTGGTCTTTGACCTTGATTAAATAAATCTGATTCTAAGAAAATTTGACCATCTGTAATTGAAATTACATTAGTTGGAATATATGCTGTAACATCCCCTGCTAACGTTTCTATTATAGGAAGAGCTGTTAGTGATCCTCCTCCATTTTCAGCTGACAACTTAGCTGCTCTTTCTAACAATCTTGAATGAATATAGAATACATCTCCAGGATATGCTTCTCTTCCTGGTGGTCTTCTAAGAAGTAATGACATTGTTCTATAAGCAACTGCATGCTTAGATAAATCATCATAAATAATTAGTACGTCCTTACCTTGATGCATAAAATACTCACCCATACTACATCCAGCATATGGTGCTAAATATTGTAATGGTGCTGTATCTGATGCTGTAGAACTTACTATTATTGTATAGTCCATAGCTCCCATTTCAGTTAATGTATTAACTATATGAGCAACTGTAGATTGTTTTTGACCTATAGCAACATAGATACAAATAACATCTTTACCTTTTTGATTTATAATTGTATCAATCCCTATAGCAGTCTTTCCTGTTTGTCTATCTCCAATTATAAGTTCTCTTTGTCCCTTACCTATCGGAATCATAGAATCTATAGCTTTAATACCAGTTTGTAGTGGTTCATTAACTGAACTTCTGTCAATAATAGATGGAGCTGGAATTTCCATTGCTCTAGTATTACTAGTTTTTATAGGTCCTTTTCCATCAATAGGATTACCTAATGAATCAACAACTCTTCCTATTAATTCTTCACCAACTGGAACTTGAACTATTCTATCAGTTCTCTTTACTATATCTCCTTCTTTGATTCCTTCTTCTGACCCTAGTAGAACACAACCTACATTGTCTTGTTCAAGGTTAAGAGCCATACCATATACATTATTAGGGAACTCTAATAATTCCCCTTCCATACAATCATCTAATCCATATACTCTAGCGATACCATCACCAACTTGGATTATTGTACCAGAATCTACTTTTTGAATATGCTTTTCATATCTTTCAATTTCTTTTTTTATAATTGAAGTAATTTCTTCTGGTTTTATATTCATGGACTCACCTCTATTCTCTCTTAAGCATTATGTCTTTCATTTCCTCTAGTTTAGATTTTATTGTTCCATCAATAACATCATTTCCAACTCTTACGTATACTCCACCTAGAAGACTCTTATCTATTTCTGTAGTCATAATAATTTTCTTATTATACTGCTTTTCAAGTTTTTCTTGTAAATTAGAAATTTCACTCTCTAATAATGGTACTGCCGTCTTCACCACTGCTGATAGAATATTTTTTCTCTCAAGATCAATCTTTTCCATTTCGTTAAGCTTTTCTCTTAAGTACAATATTCTATCTTTCTCTATAAGTATCAATAGAAATGAAAGTAATTCTTCATCTATTTTTCCTTTAAAAATATTTATAAATGTTCTCTTTTTATTTTTAGTACTTATTTGAGGATGTTTTACAACCTCATAAAAATCCTTATTATTTTCTATTAAGTCACAAATTTCTCTAAGGTCATTAATATACTCATCTACTTTGTCTTTTTCTTTGGCTACTTCATATAATGCTAAGGCATATCTCCTATCTAAATATTCATACATATTTAACTACCTACCTTAGTTATAAAATCGCCTATTAATTCCCTTTGAGTACTATCTTCAAGCTTTTCTTCTAGAGCCTTTGTAGATAATTCAATTGCTAAATTAACTACTTGTTTCTTTATTTCATATTGAGCTTTTTCTTTTTCTCTTTCTATTTCTAACCTTGCTCTATCAACTATAGCCTTAGCTTCTTTATTAGCATCATCTACAATTTCACTATATACTTTATTAGCTTTTTGTTTTTTCTTCTCTATTATCTTCTTACCTTCTTCTTTAGAAGACTTAAGAATTCGTTCATTTTCTATTAAATATAATCTTGCCTTTTGAGATTCATCCTCTGCATTTGACAATTGTTCTTGTATAAAATCTTCTCTGTCTTGTATAGCAATACGAATTTTTTCCCAAAAGAAGTGTTTAAGTATTAGTACTAAAATAAAAAAGTTTATTAACGTCATTAATAGAACTGATGGATCTATATCCATATTCTCTCAGCCTCCCTTCGGAGTCAATAATATCAACTCTTCTTAAACTATTTTATAACTATTAACATGATAGCTACTATTAACCCGTAAATAGCTGTTGCTTCTGAAAGACCTGCACCTAATATTAAAGCACTTTGAATCTTACCTGCTGCTTCTGGTTGTCTTGCAATTGATTCTGTTGCCTTTCCTGTTGCTATACCAATTCCTATACCTGCTCCAATTCCTGATAATACAGCGATACCTGCTGCAATTACTGATAAATCCATTTAAATTTCCTCCTTCAAAATTACATTCTAATGATGTTCTGCTGTCATTTTAATATTTATTATTGTTAGCATTGTGAATACTAGCATTTGAATGCTTCCATCAAATAAATCAAAGTATCCATGTGCTATAATTGGTGCTCCTATTTGAGCTAGCATTCCTATTGAACCTAAAGCTTCATAGATCATTTCTATAAGCATAGTAGCTGCCATCATATTACCAAAAAGTCTAAGGGCCAATGATATTGGCAACATTACTCTTTCCATAATATTTAATGGAAGCATCATTAAGAATGGTTCTCCCAAGCCTTTTGTATAACCCCACACACCATTTCTCTTAATTGCTGTATAGTTAATAACTAAGAATGATGTTAACCCAAGTCCTAAGGTAACGCTTAAGTTTTGAGTTGGTGGCGCGATTCCTATTATTCCCATCAAGTTAAGAACTAGTAAATATATAACTAAAGTTCCAACATAAGGAATATATCCCACATAACTTTCGCCCATATTATTTTTAACAAGTCCTTCTATAGTAGTATATAGGGTTTCTAATACTACCTGTCTCTTATCTGGCACCCTTTTAAGATTTCTTGTTAAAATATAGGCTGCGATTCCTAAAATCAGAATTACCGCCCATTGAACAATTATGTCTCTTGTAATGTTTATGGGGAAACCTCCGATATTAAAGGAAAAGATAGGTGCTACTGATTCCAACCTAAACACTTCCTTCCACTGTTAATGTACAATAAAGTCTTATTCCTTGGTCTAGTATTATTCCAACTAAATATGACAATACTAGTATAATATTGTGGATAAATGGTAATATAACTATTAATACTAAAAGAACTCTAAGAATAGATGTTGTTAAGATTAATATTTTATTTTTATGAAGCCACCTTTTAGTAGAGAATGATATTGCCAAATAATTTAGCATTCCAACTATTACACCCAAGAAAAAAACTATTGCAGGCTTAAACGAAAATACTAAGCTAATAATTAAAGACATAAATAAACCAACTAGCATATCATATTTTGTGATTTTTCGTTCCAAGTTATTCATCTCTTTACTCATTGAGCACTCCCCTCTCGCTTACCCTTATGTATTATAGCCCCACTATAAACTTTAAGAAAACCTTATTTTTACTTAAATAAACTTAAAATTGTTTAAATTTTGAATTTATACATGTAATATTAGCCATTCTCTTAACAAACATCGATAGTCTTCCTATTTTCAACAATAATACATAAATTTATTCATAATTATTCATTTGTCTTAATATTCTGAAAATTTAAATGTTATGCAAGTTTACTTGATAACATTTTCATTTAATACTTTGTTTAAATATTTTATTATATTTTCTAAATTTATTCATAGTTATAGTGTATTAACTACCATTTACTCTACCTTTTCATTATTATATTGAAATAGATTATTCCTATTTATTCATTTATTTATTTAAAATAAATGTTGCTTTCTTTAGAAATACTCCTATGATTATTTAATACATCAATATTTTTAATAGAAAATGCTCAAGTTTTTAACAATTTACTTCTTTATATATATCGAAAAATACTAGATTATGGTTATATTTTGAACTTTCTTATATACAAAAAGAATGTATTAGAATACCTCTAATACATTCCTCAAAATATGTGTATACTATACTCTTTCAACAATAAGAGCTGTTCCCATTCCGCCACCTATACAAAGTGTAGCTAAACCTCTCTTAGCATCTCTCTTTTCCATTTCATAAAGTAAAGTTGTTAATATTCTAGCTCCTGAAGCTCCTACTGGATGTCCTAAAGCAATAGCTCCACCATTTACATTAACCTTGCTCATATCAAAGTTAAGGTCTTTAGCAACCGCTAAACTTTGAGCTGCGAATGCTTCATTAGCTTCTATTAAATCCATATCTTCAACAGTTAAATTAGCTGCTTCTAATGCTTTCTTTGTTGCATGGAATGGTCCATAACCCATTATTGCTGGATCTAGTCCCTTAGAGCCATAAGAAACAATCTTAGCTAAAGGTTTAACCCCTAATTCAGCTGCTTTTTCTGCACTCATAACAACAAATGCAGCTGCCCCATCATTAATTCCTGAAGCATTACCTGCTGTAACTGTACCATCTTTAACAAACGCTGGCTTTAATTTAGCTAACTTTTCAACAGTTGTTCCGAATCTTGGGAATTCATCAGTATCAAATATTATTGGATCTCCTTTTCTTTGTGGAATAACAACTGGAACTATTTCATCTTTGAATTTTCCAGCCTTTATTGCTGCTTCTGCCTTAGCTTGTGAAGATGCTGAAAATTCATCTTGCATTTCTCTAGTTAATCCCCATTGTTTAGCTATATTTTCAGCTGTAACTCCCATATGGTAGTTATTAAATGCATCCCAAAGAGCATCTTTTATCATTGTATCAACTAATTTTCCATCACCCATTCTTTGTCCCCATCTTGCTTTATCTAAAACATATGGAGCCGCAGACATATTTTCCATTCCACCAGCAACTACGATATCAGCATCTCCTGCCTTAATCATTTGTGCTGCTAATGCAACAGTTCTTAAACCTGAACCACAAACCTTATTTATTGTCATAGCTGGTACTTCATTTGGTAATCCAGCTTTTAAAGTAGCTTGTCTAGCTACGTTTTGTCCTAGACCTGCTTGAATAACATTCCCCATTACTACTTCTTCAACTTGTTCTGGATTTATTCCTGCTCTCTTAACTGCTTCCTTAATTACTATAGCTCCTAATTCTGCTGCTGGAACATCTTTTAAAGTTCCACCAAATGAACCTAAAGCTGTTCTTGCTGCACTTGCAATAACTACTTCTCTCATTTCATATACCTCCTAAATTCAAAAAAACTCATTTATCTTTGTTAAACTATTAACACAATTACAATTATACCATTTTTCACATATTTTTCAAGGAAATTTTGTTAAATTTTAAACAAACTACCTCTTAAATTCCTCTACTTCTTTATCACTTAAATCAAAATATCGTAATATAGCATCTGCAATTCTCTCTGATGCCTTTCCATCACCATATGGGTTTACTGATTTACTCATTTTTTCATAAGCTTCTTTAATTTGAATTAATTCATTAGCTTCACTTACAATTTTATCTATATCTGTCCCAACTAATTTTACTGTACCGTATGCCACTGCTTCTGGTCTTTCTGTAACATCTCTAAGAACTAAAACCGGCTTTCCTAAGTGTGGTGCTTCTTCTTGTAATCCACCTGAATCAGTCATTACCATAAAACACTTATTCATTAAATTATGTGTTTCTTTTGTGTCTAATGGTGGCAATAAATGAATCCTATCGTTTCCACCTAATCTTTCATGAACAACATCTTTTACTACAGGATTTAAATGTACTAGATAAACTAATTCCACATCATTATTATCCTCTACAATTTTATTTAATGCTGTACAGATATTCTCTACTCCTTCTCCCCAATTTTCTCTTCTATGGGCAGTTATCATTATTACTTTCTTATTTACATAATCTATTTTATTTAATTCTTCGTTTTCAAATTTATAATCTTCCTTAACCGTATGAAGCATAGCATCTATTACAGTATTTCCTGTAATATAGATATCATTTTCGCTTATACCTTCTCTTAAAAGATTGTTTTTTGACCCCTTTGTTGGTGCAAAGTGTAAATCAGCTAATGACCCTGTTAGCTTTCTATTCATTTCTTCTGGAAATGGAAAGTACTTATCAAAAGTTCTTAATCCTGCTTCAACATGACCAACCTTTATTTGTTGATAAAATGCTGCTAATGCACCTGCAAAAGTAGTTGTTGTATCTCCATGAACTAATATCATATCTGGTTTTTCTTTTATAAAAACCTCTTCTAATCCTTCAAGCACTCTATTAGTAATACCAGTTAAAGATTGTTTACTTTTCATTATATTCAAATCAAAATCTGGCTTAATCTCAAAATACTCTAGAACCTGGTCTAACATCTCTCTATGTTGTGCAGTAACACATACCTTAGATTCTATTTCTTCTCTTTTTTCTAATTCCTTAACTAACGGTGCCATCTTAATGGCTTCTGGTCTTGTTCCAAAGATGGTAATAATCTTCTTTTTCAATTCACTTACCTCCAAATATAATTGTTAATATCCAAATTCTTTACTTATTGCTAATGAATCATCCTCATCTACCCATGATAAAACATCTATAACTCTATACTCACTTTTACTATCTCTAATAATTACATTTTCTATGCCTGAATTTATTATCATTCTTTTGCACATCGAGCAAGAATTTGCATCTTTTACATACTCTTTAGTATTAGCATCTTTACCTACTAAATATAATGTTGCTCCAATCATATCTCTTCTTGAAGCACTAATTATGGCATTAGCTTCACTATGTACACTTCTACACAACTCGTAATGAGTGCCTCTTTTAACATTTAATTTTTCCCTAATGCAAGTTTGCATATCTATACAATTCTTTCTTCCCCTTGGTGCCCCAGTATATCCAGTAGAAATTATTTCATCATTTTTTACTATTATAGATCCATAATTTCTCCTTAAGCATGTCCCTCTTTCTGCCACAGTTTCCGCTATATCAAGATAATAATTATCCTTATCTCTTCTTCTCATAACCTACTCCTTATTTACTAAATATAATTTTTATATTCTTATTAAATTATATATTAGTTTAATATCTCTGTAAATCACTGTATATTTTCACAAAAAGGTTGCGTAAATATTTATTTTGCTTGTTCCGTGACAAGCTCCAAGTCACAGAAAATAAATATATATTCCCTTAGTACTTAATCCTTGATTTTATATATTCCTAGACAGCAAAAATAAAGAGAAATTGCAAAGCAATTTCTCCCCCTTAGCTATTTAATTATCTACTAACTATTTAGTTCCAAATAGTCTATCCCCCGCATCACCAAGACCAGGAACTATATATCCTTTTTCATTTAATTGTTCATCTATTGAAGCTACGTATATGTCTACATCTGGATGTGCTTCTTGTACTGCTTTTATTCCTTCTGGAGATGAAATTAAACAAGCAAGTCTTAAATTCTTAGCTCCTCTTTCCTTTAATAAAGTTAATGCATCAGCTGCAGAACCTCCAGTTGCTAGCATTGGGTCAACAACTATTACTTCTCTTTCAGCTATATCTTGTGGTAACTTACAGAAATACTCAACTGGCTTTAAAGTTTCTTCATCTCTATATAAGCCTATATGTCCAACCTTAGCTGCTGGAATTAAACTTAGCATTCCATCTACCATACCTAATCCAGCTCTTAATATAGGAACTATAGCAACCTTCTTACCTGCTAACATCTTACATTTAGTCTTGCAAATTGGTGTTTCAATTTCTACTTCTTCCATGCTAAAATCTCTAGTTACTTCATAACCCATTAACATAGCAACTTCACTTACTAATTGTCTGAAGTCTTTAGCCCCTGTATCCTTACTTCTAATAAATGCTAACTTATGTAGTATTAGCGGATGATTGATTTCAACTACTTTACTCATTTCTTATCCCTCCAAGTTATTTATAATATTTTTTTTCAATCTCAGTTATTTTATTTATTCTTGCTAAGTGTCTATCACCTTCAAATTTAGCACCTAAAAATGTTTTTACAATATCTAGTGCTAATCCAGGTCCAACAACTCTTGCACCTAAAGCTAATATATTTGCATCATTATGCTCTCTTGTTGCATGTGCACTAAAAGTATCTGAGCATAAAGCCGCCCTTATTCCTGGAACCTTATTAGCTGCAATGCTTATACCTATTCCTGTTCCACAAATTAGAATTCCAAGATCACATTCCTTTGATGCAACAGCTTCTGCTGCCTTTAATGCATAGTCAGGATAATCACATGACTCTTTAGAATACGTTCCATAATCCTCTACATCATACCCATTATCTTTTAGGTACGATATAATCTCCTCTTTTAATTCAAATCCACCATGATCTGCTCCTAAAGCTATCTTCATAGTGCCACCTCCATTGCTATGTATATTCATAAAAAAAGAAAGAATAGGTATATACATACCTTAATCTTTCTTTATTTTTGACAATAATAAAGATACTGATTCTCTTATCTGATTGTAAGTGTTTTTATAAACAGAAACTGTGCCACCGTAAGGAGCTTTAATTTTATCCCCTACGCCAACATACTCAGATAATATAAATATCTTATTCTTATAATATTTTATTAAATAATCTCTCACATACTTAGTCATTGCTAAAACTAAGTATAATTCTTCTAGTAATTCATTCTCTATTTGTTTAGCTTTTTTATTTTTTAAATCAAGTTTAAGTCCTTTATAAATTAATTCAGCTGATTCCTTACTTATCTTGCTTCCTGGTATAATTGATATTCTAGCTGAATTTGAGGTAATATTATCATCTGTATTTAAGCTGTTAAAAACAGCTTCTGCTATAGGACTTCTACAAGTATTTCCTGTGCATACAAAGAGAACTTTCATATTTACCTCCAACTAAACATTTATAATATCAAAACCTGCAGATTTCTGTAATCTATTCATTATAGCTAAGCCTACACCTTCTTCTTCATAAGCCTCTGCAAGAATTATATCAACCTTTTTATCATCTAAACTTCTTAGTGCTTCAAATAAATTTTGAGCTACTTCAGATAGATTTTCCTTACTTCCAACTACTAGTACATCACCCAATTTATAGTAAGATGAGTTTTCCTTAGAAGATAGAATTCCAACCTTTTTACCTTCATCTATATAATTGTGTACCATCTCATTAATTTTTTCAACAGTTTTTTTTCTATTTCCTTTTATAATTTTAACTTTTGCATTTGGTGCATAATGACGGTATTTCATTCCAGGGGCCTTTGGCTTAAAATCCTCGCTTGGTTTTTGCATTATAGCTTTATCAATCTCTATATTAGGATCAATTTCTCTTAGCATCTCTAATGTTATGCCACCCGGTCTTAATACTATAGGAGGAGTAACTGTGCAGTCTACTATAGTTGATTCTACTCCTACTTCACTCTTTTCTCCACCAATAATATAGTCTACCCTTCCACTTAAATCTTCTACACATCTTTCAATATCCGTAGGGCTTGGTCTTCCACTAATATTCGCAGAAGGTGCTGCAATAGGTGTATTTGCAAGTTCTATTAGTTTCAGTGCAATGTCATTACTTGGCATTCTTATCCCTATAGTATTTAAATTAGCACTAGTTACATTAGGAATTATACTCTTTTTCTTCATTATAATAGTTATTGGTCCTGGCCAAAATTTATCCATTATCTTTTTTGCTACCTTTGGAACTTCTTCTACCAAATCACTTATTTCTTTACTTGCAACATGAATTATTAAAGGATTATCCTGAGGTCTACCTTTTGCAATAAATATTTTTTGAACTCCATTCTCATCTAAAGCATTAGCTCCCAATCCATATACTGTTTCTGTTGGAAATGCTACAATCCCCCCAGACTTTATTACTTCTGCTGCTTCTTTTATGTATATTAAATCATTTTCTAAATCATTAACTATGGCTACTTTTGTTTCCAAGTTTATTCCTTCCTTCTTTACACTAAAGTTTGTCCTCTTGCTATTTTTATATTCTGAATACATTCATCAGTATATGTAGCTCTCACACAATTTTTATATATCGTATCTAAAATCATGTACTTCTTAAGGCCGCCTCTTCTTATTACTTGATAATAATATATGTTCTCTGGCTGAAGTTCTTTAATTCTCTTGTATTCCTCAGATGCTAGAGGATATCTCTTTAAAAATATAGAACCTATTGGTTTTAAGGACTTATTCTTAAAGTTTACTGTAGTTACAATAATAATATCCATATCTTCTTCCATTTTTTCAGTATGTACTAAAGCAACCTTATCACACAAAATCACACTTTCATTTGAAAGCAATCCATTCTTAAATCTTAATTTATTATTGCTACAACTATATTCTAATTTATAATAATTCATTTTATTTATAACAGCAACAAATATAAGAAATTCAATAAATAACAGATAACTTAAATAAAATGTATTATTAAGTCCAGTTAAAAATAGAATAATAGGTAAAGTAATAGCAAGAACAATCATTAAAATATAAAACTTTTTTAAGAACTTCTTTTCTCTTTTTATTGCCTTATATATATTCATACCATCCCCCACTAGCATAAAAGCCCTACATTTTTAAATGCAAGGCTTTCTTTAATATTACATATCTGTATTTCCCATTTGTTTCATTTTTTCAGCTTGATCTGCAGTTATAAGTGCATTTACCACTTCATCTATATCACCATTTAAGAAGGCCTCTAGCTTATAAAGAGTTAATCCTATTCTGTGATCTGTAACTCTACCTTGAGGATAGTTATAAGTTCTTATTCTTTCACTTCTATCCCCTGTACCAACTTGACTCTTTCTATCTTCAGCAATGCCTGCATTTCTTTCTGCTTCTGCTTGTTCATAAAGTCTAGCTCTTAATATTTTTAAAGCTTTTTCTTTATTCTTTAACTGAGACTTTTCATCTTGACATGAAACTACTAAACCTGTTGGTAAGTGAGTCATTCTTACAGCTGAGTCAGTAGTATTAACGCATTGTCCACCGTTTCCTGATGCTCTAAATACGTCTATCTTTAAATCTTTTTCGTTAATTTCTATTTCTACGTCATCAACTTCTGGTAAAACTGCAACTGTTGCAGTTGATGTATGAATTCTACCACTTGATTCAGTATCTGGAACCCTTTGTACTCTGTGAACTCCACTTTCGTACTTAAGCTTTGAATATGCTCCGTTACCCTTAATCATGAATACTACTTCTTTAAAACCACCAATGTCAGTTTCATTAGCACTCATTAATTCAACAGTCCATCTATTGTTTTCTGCATATCTTGTATACATTCTAAATAGGTTTGCTGCAAATAGAGCTGCTTCGTCTCCACCAGCACCTCCTCTAATTTCGACGAATACGTTCTTATCATCATTAGGATCCTTAGGTAATAATAAAATTTGAATTTCTCTTTCTAATTCTTCTTCTCTAGCAGTTAAATCAGAAATTTCTTCTTGAAGCATTTCTCTCATTTCTTTATCATTTTCTTCTGCTAACATCTCTTTATTAGCCTCTAGATCCTCAGTAACTTGTTTATAATTTCTATATGCATTAACTATTATTTCTAACTCGGCATGCTCTTTACAAAGCTTTCTCCATTCATTTTGATTGGCCATTATTGATGGATCACTTATCTTTACAGATAATTCATCATACTTATTTTCTATGAAAGCTAATTTATCTAATAACATGATATCACTCCGTACTTCATTTTTTCACATTTTAGTATTATATCATATAATCTTCGCTATTTTCAACAAGCAAACTTTCCTAATACTACTCTGTCTAATCCTGCTAAGTCCTTTACCACCTTAACATCTACAAATCTATTTTCTTCTAACAAGTTTTTTACACTTTCACCTTGGTCATATCCTATTTCAAAACAAAGCATTCCACCTTCTAATAAGGTTTCTTTACTTTGCTCTACAATCTTTCTATAGAATACAAGACCATCATCTCCACCACTTAAAGCAGTTTTAGGTTCATAATCCTTTACGTCTTCCATTAGTGTTTCTATTTCCTCTTCTTTTATATAAGGAGGATTTGAAACAATGATATTATATCTTTTATTTACTTTTATTACTTCATCTAATAAATCACTCTTTATAAAGCTCACCCTATCTTCTAAATTATTCCTTATTATATTCTTTTTAGTCACCTTTTCTGGAACTGGATATAAATCTATCTCATCAACTTTAATATCAGGTCTATAATGGGCTAATGAAATTCCAATTGCGCCACTTCCAGAGCATAAATCACATACTTCTAATTTTTTGTTTATAGGAATTAATTTCAGAACCTCTTCTACCAGCACTTCAGTATCACTTCTTGGGATAAGCACTCCTTCTTCTACATAAAAGTCTAACCCCATAAAATCACATTCTCCTAGTATATATCTAACAGGCATTTTATCTTGACGTTTTTTTATTAAATTAAAATATTTTATCTTATTTGAATTTGATACCTTTTCTGTAGAATTTGTAATCAAATATAATTTATCCTTTTCTAAAACTTTTCCAAGTAATAATTGTGAATCTAATCTAGATGTATCTATATCAGCATCTCCTAGTATTTTAGTCCCCTCATTTAAAAGCTCACCTATTGTCTTTTCCCTCTCTTCGATACCTTCAGCTGCTTTTAATGAAGCTATTGCAACTTCTATTTGTTTATCATCTGGTTCTCTTGTTGTTAACCCCTGAAGTTTTAGTCCTGGATAAGAAATTATTCTAGCTATAACACCATTGCTTTTACCTAACCACTTTATAATTTCATATGTTATTCCAGCTACAATTGGTATTAATAATATCCTTAATACTATCCTCTGTAAAAATCCTCCCCATCCTGTAAATGAGAAAATAAACACACTTACAAACATAATTAAAAATAAAAAGTTAGTACCACATCTTGGATGAAATCTTGAAAACCTCTTTACATTTTCAACTGTAAGTTCTTCTTCAGCCTCATAACAAAAAATAGTTTTATGTTCTGCCCCATGATATTGAAATACCCTATACATATCATCTAACTTTGCAATTCCCCATATATATATTATCAAGATTGATATCCTTATAGCAGCTTCTATTAAATTTAATAATATAGGTGAAATACCAAATCCTTTAAATATAGTTGCTATAGCTGTAGGTAATCCTATAAACAATCCAATAGCTAGTAAAAATGCTATCCCCATTGTTATACTCATAATTATATCTTCAGCTTTTTCTCCATATTTTTTTCTAAGCCATCCTTCAAACCTATCTAATAGCCTTTCAAATTTTGATTCTGGTTCATAATCTTCATCCTCTTCAATAAATGAAGCTGAATGATTTAAAGAATCCATTCCTATTTTTAATGAATCAACTAATACAAATATCCCTCTTATAAGTGGAATATTTAAGAACTTATATTTTTTAGTTAATGGTACTACTTTTTCAACTTTAACATCAATCTCTCCATCTTCTTTTCTTACTGCTATTGCCATTCCTTTAGAGCCTCTCATCATTACTCCTTCAATAACAGCTTGCCCCCCAACATCTTTTCTTTTCATATTATCACTCACTTACTTCTCTTCATTTTTATATTTATAGTAGCATTGTCCACATAAAGATTCATATTCGACATTATCTACTGTATCAATAGCTATTTGATCTCCTGAAAAAACAAATTTTCCATTAATCTTTCTACCATTTAATAAAGCTTTATTCCCACATTTACATATAGTCTTCATTTCTTCTATACTATGAGCAATTAAAAGAAGTCTTTCACTTCCTTCAAAACCTTCCATCTTAAAGTCGGTTCTTAGTCCATAGCATATTACTGGAATTTCTAAGGTAACAGCTATCTCAAATAATTGATCTATTTGATACTTTTTCATAAATTGTACCTCATCCACCAATATACAATCTAATTTTCCACCTAATTCTATATTCTCCTTAACTTCACTAAGAATACTTGTATCTTTATCTACAATCATATCAACCTTTACTTCAACACCTAATCTAGAAACAAGTCTATCTCCACCCTTTTTATCAGTAGAAGGTTTGATTAATAAAACTCTCATTCCTCTTTCTTTATAGTTATATGCCACCTGCATTAAATGAGTTGATTTACCTGAATTCATAGCACCATATCTAAAATATAACTTACTCATCTAAAATAATCTCTCCTCTTATCTTTTGTTATAAAAATTATAGCATTTTACAAATTGATTAAAAAGTACTTTTAAAAATTACCTCTTCTTGACTCGAAATATACCTTGTGATATACTCTAATAGTTATTTAAGATGTTCATATTTAGTGGACAATTTCGAAAGAGGTGAAATAAATGAGAGAAGGCATACATCCTGAATACCACCACGACGCTGTGGTTAAGTGTGCATGTGGAAATACTTTTACAACAGGTTCAGTTAAAGACGAACTTAAAGTAGAAATATGCTCTAAATGCCACCCATTCTTCACTGGTAAGCAAAAGGCTGTGAACGTCGGCGGAAGAGTTGACAAGTTCAATAAGAGATTTAACCTTAACCAAGGTAAGTAAGAAATTATGGGAAAGACTACTAGTCTTTCCCATTTTCTTTTTCTTAAAATTACTTTAACATTGAGATTTTTTACATAAATCATGTTAAACTATACCTAGGAATTATATAACATGATAAAAGCGAGTGAATTAAATGAAAAAAATTTTAATCTTAACTACTTCTACAGGTCAAGGGCATAATCAAGCTGCAAATTCATTATTAGAAACTTTTGAATCTGAAGGCTTTACATGTATTAAGCATGACTTCCTTGAAGGGAATAATAAGTTTCTAAATGACATTATAGTTCAAGGTTATGAAATATCTGCATCAAAGTTTCCTAAGATATATGGCTGGGCTTATAAATTAACTGACCATAAATTTATATATAAGTTTTTACCTTTAGTTTTTAGAGGAACAGATAAAAAATTAAGCAAACTCATTCAAGATAAAAAACCTGATATAATAATTGGTACTCATCCTTTTACCGTTAACATAATATCTAGATTAAAGAAAAAAGGTATGAAGATACCATTTATCTCTGTGGTTACTGATTTCAAAGCACACTATACATATATTCATCCATCTGTTGATGCCTATATAACTGGTAGTAAATTTACTAAGAACTCTCTTATAGAACAAGGTATAGATTCTTCAAAGATTTTTCCTTATGGTATACCTATACGAGAAAGTTTCTTTGAAAGAAATGAAACGATACCTGAAATTAAAGATGATGAGTACTTCAATTTATTATTAATGAGCGGCAGTATGGGATTAAAAAATATATCTTATGTCTTAGATGAGCTTTTAAATAATAAACATAAATTAAGAATAACAGTTGTATGTGGAAAAAATAAAAAACTAAAATACTCTTTATTAAAGAAATCTCAAAACACTTATATAGATAAGAAACTTCATATTTTAGGCTTTTCAAATGATATAGCTTCATTTATGGAATATTCAGATTTAATAATTTCAAAACCTGGTGGGCTTACTGTAAGTGAAGCAATAGTAAAAAATCTTCCTTTAATAATTCCATTTGCAATTCCTGGACAAGAAATGGAGAATACTGAATTTTTAACATCTAATGGATATGCATATTATATAAATAATGTTAAAGAAATTAATAATCTCATAGATATGTTAATTGATAATCCCAAATATTTAATTGATGCTAAAAAAAATTTAAAAGAATTAGCTTCTACCTATACAATAAAAGCAATAGTAGATTTAGCTAACAATCTTATAGAAAAAAAAATAACTGGAAACTAAGTTTCCAGTTATTTTTTATTTCTTATCTATATCACTTTTTTCAAATATACGTATAAATTCTTTATTGTTTTTTGTTTTGGATAACATATTAATTAGCTTCTCTGTTATATTCTCAATATTTCCATCTCTGTACATAACTTTTCTAATTGAATATGCCACTTCTTTTTCTTCATCTGTTAATAATAGATCTTCTTTTCTTGTACCAGACTTATAAATATCTATAGCAGGGAATATTCTTCTCTCTTGAAGCTTTCTATCTAAGTGTACTTCCATATTACCAGTACCCTTAAATTCTTCAAATATCATATCATCCATTCTTGAACCTGTATCAACAAGTGCTGTAGCTAATATTGTTAAGCTACCGCCTCCTTCTATATTTCTAGCAGCTCCGAAGAACTTCTTAGGCATAATTAATGCTCCTGGATCTAACCCACCTGATAAAGTTCTTCCTGTTGGAGTAATAGTTAAGTTATATGCTCTTGATAACCTTGTTAAAGAATCCAATAGGATTACGACATCCTTACCTTGCTCAACTATTCTCTTAGCTCTTTCTAAAACTATTTGTGATACTTTTGCATGATTTTGCGGTTCTTCATCAAATGTAGAATAAATTACCTCTCCATTTATACTTCTTTGCATATCAGTAACTTCTTCTGGCCTTTCATCTATAAGTAACACTATCAATACAACTTCTGGGTTATTATTAGTTATACTTTGAGCAATCTTTTTTAAAAGTGTAGTTTTACCTGCCTTAGGAGGTGCTACGATTATTCCTCTTTGTCCTTTACCGATAGGACATATTATATCCATCATTCTAGATGATAAATCTAAAGGATTACTTCCCTCTAATCTAATTCTTTCTGCTGGATATATTGGAACTAAATTTTCAAAAGCTCTTCTTCCTATAGCCTTCTCAGGATGTTCTCCATTTACCTTTTCAACGTATAATAAAGCTTTAAACTTTTCTCCCTCTTTAGCTTCTCTAACCTTCCCAATAACTTCATCTCCAGTTTTCAGGTTAAATCTTCTTATTTGGGATGGAGAAACATATATATCTTCACTACTTGTTAAATAATTTTTACATCTTAAAAATCCAAAATTATTATTTTCTAATATTTCAAGTATTCCTCTAGCCATATGAGAATCATTTATCATAGCTTTCAGCTCTTCTTTTTTCTCACTACTTCTTACTTCTTCCCTATTAGTACTATTAACAACATTATTTTTAGGAGAAATCTTCTCTCTTAAAACTACCCCATCCTTTTTTATTGCATGAGCTTTTGTTGCTATTATTTGATCTATAAGTTCACTCTTTTTTAACTTTGATATGTTCTTAATTTCTAATGACTTAGCCACTTCTTTTAACTCTACTAAAGTCATATCCTCGTATTGTTCTTTGGTCAAATTGACACCTCCAAAAATATAAAATTATTAATAACTTAGTGAAAATAATTTCGAATGCACTTGAGATGAAAATAGATATGCATCTACGATTATAAAATAATTATATCATTAATGGCTATTTTAACAAGTCTTCTTCCATTTCAAAAAACTTTTTTCTAAAGTCTCTATTTATTAATAATTTTTCCTCTGCTCTTCTCACATTATTAGTTATAGTTCTTTTATTCTTAACATTAAATACTTCTTTAACTTTTTCTTGATCCATACATTTATATTTCTTTAGTAATAATAATAGTAAGTATTTATTATCTCTTTCTTCTAGAAGCTTTATCAAATCATCTGTACTCATCCCATAATACGTACATAGTACATGTAATATTTTTAAATACCTATCTTCTAAACTCATAATAAACACCACCCTTACAATTATCACCTATAAGAAATTATTTCCATTTAATATAAATACTAATCACTATAAAAGACTTTTATATATTTTTGTCAATAAAAAAGGTGAGTGAATATTTATTTTACTCGTTCCGTCGCAAGCTCCAAGTCATAAAAAAGAAAAGTTAATTAAAATTTTATAACTGGTCTAGATACTAAAAAAGAGAAATTGCACAAACAATTTCTCCATATATATTACCTTACTTATTAGCCCTTACATTTAATGATAAAGAGGTTGTTAAAACTTCTTGACCTGCAATAGCCATATCATAGTCTATTTTAATATTCCCCCCATTATCATTAACTTCAACGTTTAATTTCTTTGTGTTAATTGTTATTTCCATCATTCCATAAGGAGTATTGTATAAAGATACTGAAGGTTCCTTTTCATTAAACAACATCTTTGTGCTAGTTGTTCCTTCCCTCTCTAATAATACTTCCTTATCTTTTATTGTTAAAATTGTAGTTGTTCCTTCCATACCAGATATCTCTGTTTCTTCATAAACAGCTTTATATCCGCTATCCATTTTTATGTACTTTCCTGGAGAAACTACTTCAATAACGTCTCCATCTTCCATACTAGCATTACTGACTATACTTATAATCGCTTTCTTTTCCATATGTTCCTCCTATTAAAGCAAATACTTAGAAACTTCTTCTTCAGTTGCTGGCTTTACTCTCAACTCATTTTTAAATGGAGTACCAAAGTTTCCAAACTTAACATCCACTTCAGCTTCATCTCTTCCTTTACTATATCTTGAAACTAACTTACATGCTAGCTCTTTATCTTCGTCCTTTGCATCACCATGAATTATTGCCATAGCTCCATTAAAATGTGATGGTAAAAACACTAAATCTTCCTTACTTAATATTTTCTTTATTTCAGTTCCTTCTTCTGCAGTTCTAGTAACAATTATTTTAACATTATTAGAAGATATAAAATGTCTACCAAATCTTAATAAATCTATCTCCTTTTGAGTTAGATTTTCGTTTCTATTTAAAGCATCTCTTAATCTAAGAGAATAGTTAGGTTCTGTAAGTTTACAACCACCAGCAGGAGATGGATATTCCTTTATCCCCCACTTTTCTGCTAATTCCATTTGTGGTTTTCTGCTTCTACCAGAAATCTTTAATAACTTTTCTCTATCAACTAATCCATTAATCTCCATCTCTGTTGGATCAAGGTTCAAAGCACATAATGGTCTTAATATTTTATTTGAAAATCCTGATTCCTTTTTAACTATATTTAAAGCTTGTCTATTTTGAGACATAGGTCTTTGATTCAATACTTCTCCAGTTATTATAAAATCAGCATTAAACTCTTCTAATAATCTTCCTGAATGTTTCATCATTAAAGAATGACAATCAATACATGGATTCATATTTTTCCCCCATCCATGCTTTGGATTCTTCACCACTTCAAATTGCTCTTCTGAAAAATCTACAACCTCAAGTCTGATTCCTATTTGCTTTGTCATCTTTATTGCATTTTCTTCATTAAAGAAATATGATTTAAAGCATATTCCTATCACTTCTATACCTTGATCTTTTATTAACTTTGCAGCTAGAATACTATCCAAACCACCTGAAATCATTGCTAATGCTCTAGTCATATTCTTTTCCTCCTAAAACTTTATTCAAATTATAGTTTATGATTATTACATTTATTAATCAAGTGGTAATTTATTTTTATTGTAATTTTACCCAAATATACTTTTAAAAAACTCCACTATCCTAAACTTGATTACAGGTTTATCTTCTTCTGTTTCCTCTGTTTTCTTATCAATTAATATTTGAGAATCTAAAGTTTCCTTACTCTTATCTTCTTCCACCTTTCCTTTAGTGACATCTATAAAACATAAAGGTGGAAACATAACACACCACCAGTTCTTCCCTTGTCCACTTCCTATAATAATTCTAAAAGCTTCATATCGACCTTGAGGTAAAGTTATATTACCATAAGACTTCTCTGGAAAATTCTCATGAGATAACTCAATTTTAACATTATAATTATAGCCATTATCAGTTATTACTTTATTGGCAATTTCTTTTACCTTATTTTCATTTTCTAAAAGGATACTTCTTGATTTTTCTATTGAATCAGAGTCCTTCAAATATGGATATAAATAATTAATAACCTCATCCCTAACCTTTAGCTTTAAACTCTGATCCTCATCAGTATCACTATTTGCTATTACATGAAACCTTATTAATGTATCCTTTACATCCTCATAATTATATACAGTTTGTCCATCTTTATCATAGTCTAAATTTGTACATCCACTTATAATGCTTGTACATAAAATAATTAACAACACTAAAGTAATTCTCTTTTTCATAATAAAAAACCTCCTTATGGTTTAAATTGTTGCCATAAGAAGATTTTTTATACACATTTATACGGTTCTTGTTATAAAAGTATCATTATATTTCTTTTTCATTTCATCATAACATCTTTGTGCTTTCATCATATCATCAAAGAATGCAAAAACTGTTGGCCCACTACCACTCATCATTGCCTTTATAGCTCCTAAAGACTCCATTTCTGATTTTATAGAAGAAATAACCTTATGTTTTTTTAATGTTACATTTTCTAGTAAGTTCTTCATATTTTTTGCTACTTCATATAAGTTATCTTCATTCATATAAGCAATAACTTTATCAGTTTCAGGATGATTTTTAACTCTACCTAAGTCAAAATTCTTATATACCTCTTTAGTAGAAACACCAAATGGTGGCTTAACCAAAACAATTATATGATTTTTAAATGGTTTAAGAGTAGTTAACACTTCCCCTATACCTTCACAAAGAGCTGTTCCACCATCAATACAATAAGGAACATCTGCACCTAATTTCACTCCCAATTCCATTAGTTTTTCATTATCTGCATTCACTTGAAATAACTTATTCATTATTTTTAATACAGCTGCGCAGTCTGTACTACCACCTGCAAGGCCTGCAGCTACGGGTATATTCTTTTTTATATTTATTGATACCCCTGACGTAATATTAAATGTATCTTTAAATAGTTTAGCTGCTTTATATGCTAAATTTCTTTCATCTGTTGGAACATAAGGCTTATTACATGTAATTTCAATTCCACTTTTTATTTTTTCTATTGTTATAACATCATAAATATCAATATTTTGCATTATCATTTTCAGCAAATGATATCCGTCTTCTCTTTTCCCCACAACGTCCAAGGTAATATTAACTTTCGCATAAGCCTTTTCTCTCATGTGCTTCTTTCCTTTCTCCTATATATAATTAAATAAATTTTATCATATAGAAAAAAAATATTAAAGTTTTATACATAAATCCAAAAAATGGACATTTTCTAAATCGAAAATGATCCATTTCTTATAATCCTATTTAGAGATTTGCTAAATTCAAATTATCCTCTTCATGTTTATATTCTTTAATTAATTCTACAAGTGGCTCTAACTCCTCGTAAAATACTATAATAGTATCTCCTATAATACTGGAACTCAATGCCTTTCTAAGAGCCTCAACCTCATTCAAAATTACTCTACAATCTTTGCAGTTGCTTTCATTAACACCTTCTTCAATCAGCTTAGCAACTTCATTTATCTCTCTTCCCCTTCTGTCCTTATCCTCTTTTATAATAACCCTATCCATAGATTCACCACATAGCTTACCTATATCCTTCATCATCTTATTAGTTCTATCTCCAGGCACACCAATAACACCTATTAAATTATTTTTTATATCTATGTTAGATAGAGCTTTTAGCACTCTCTTATAACCATCAATATTATGGCCATAGTCTAGAATAACTCTTACTCCATCTATATCATATATATTAAACCTCCCAGCATTACAACTGTCATTCAGCTTAAAAGATTTAAAGCCTTTAGCAATCATGCAGTAATCAATTTCTAATCCTATAAGCGCGGCACATGCTGCCATGACATTTTCTAGGTTATAATCAAGTACACCATTTAATGTTATTGGAATATTATTAACATTTAAAATCTTATACTCTCTATTATTATTCATAACTGTAAGGGTATTATCTTTAATATATATAGCTATTCCACCTGATTTTATATTTTCTATAATTAGTGGATTATCGCTATCTTTAGAAAAGAAAATCTTTTTAGATTTAAATCTACTTAATATATTTTTACTCCATTTATCATCCGCATTAATGACAACATATCCATCCTCTTTAACAGCTTCACCTACTAATGCTTTTACAAAGGCTAATTGTTCAATGTCATTTACATCATCAATTCCTAAATGGTCTTCTGTAATATTAGTTATAACAGCCACATCCGCTACATCATAGGCTAACCCTTTTCTTATAAGCCCTCCTCTAGCAACCTCCAATACAGCAACTTCTACATCCTTGTTTTCAAGTATTGTTTTAGTACTGTTATATCCTGTATCATCACCTTTATCTATACATTTCCCATCAACATATATCCCTTCAGTTGATGTCATTCCCACCTTATGTCCCATTTGTTGCAATACATGAGATATCAACCTAGTAGTTGTCGTTTTTCCATTAGTACCTGTTATAGATATAACAGGTATATTACTAGGTACTCCATTATATTGCATATTTAATATAGCTTCACCTATATCTCTTGGTTTTCCTTCACTAGGATACAAGTGCATTCTTATTCCAGGAGCTGAATTTACTTCCATAACTGCTCCTCTACCATACAAAGGTTTAGATATATCATCAGTTTTAATATCAACTCCACATATATCTAATCCTATAGCTTTAGCAGCACGTATACATATTTCTTTATTTTCTTCACATATATCATCTGTACAATCTATAGCCATACCACCAGTTGATAGATTTGCATTTGCTCTTAAGAATATTCTCTTTCCTTTTTCAGGCACAGATGACAAAGTAACCTCTTGGTTATTTAACTCATTTATTATTTGATTATCTATCTTTACCTTAGTTAAAGGTTTTTCATGGTCATACCCTCTATTAGGGTCATCATTAAGCTTTCTAATTAACTCTTTTATATTATTAACTCCATCTCCAACTACAAAAGGAGGTACTCTTAATGAGACTGCCACTACATTATAATCAACAACACAAATTCTATAGTCATTACCTTCAATATACTTTTCTATCAATAGATCATCAAATTCATTTTTTAACAAATTATAATGTCTTACTAAATCATTCTCATTTCTTATATTAATTATTACGCCTCTACCTTTACTCCCAAATCTAGGTTTTATAGCAAGTGGATATCCTATTCTTTCTCCCTCTTTCAATACCCCTATTATGTTACATACTTTATCTCCTTCTGTAACAGGAACATTTTGTCTCTTTAAAAGCTCCTTAGTAAGAAGTTTATCAGATGCTATATCAGATGCAACACAACTAGTATTAGCACCTATTGTTGCCTCAATAATTCTTCCTTGTTTTCCATACCCTATTTGATAGAGTCCACTATCTCCGAGTTCAAAGAAAGGTATTCCATACCTCTTAGCTGCATCCAAAATAGACTGTGTGCTAGGGCCTACACTCTCCTTAACCATAAACTCTTTTAATACTTTAAACCTTGCTTCGTAATTTATAGCTTCCTTATCTATTAGAGAATTTATTATATCAATAGCTAATCTAGCTACTTCTACTGCTGTATTCCTATATTCATATTGAAATATAATATAGTAAATGTCCCCTTTTATTTCTCTAGACTTACCATATGCAACTTCTATTCCTAACTTATTTTGAATAGCTATTATTATATGCTCACAAATATGAGCAAGATATGTTCCTTCTTTTAATCTTTTAACAAATCCATGTTCTTCATCAATTCCGCATCTATGTTCATATAGCTCTGGAATAATTTTTAATAATCCTTCATTAAACCCATCTATATTCCTACTTGGAATTTCAGAATAACCACATAAATCAACATCTAATCTAATACATTTTTTATGAGAGTATATATTTTTCCCTTCAAATACTCTCTGACTTATTATCTTCATTGTTAATTAAATCCTCCTCAAAAGGTACCTTTCTAACAAGATCAAATTTATTTCCTTCTTTTAAAACATGAAGCTTAACATTGTATATGCTTAATACCTCTTCAGAATATTGCTCTGATACATTTGTATACGATATTTGGCTTCCATCTATAAAATATACCGCCCCTTCTCCTATAACTTCCACATTTCCATTCTTATTAACAATAATTGCTGTATTTTCATCTATTCCTATCCCCAACACTTCTGGATTCTGAGCAACTCCTGATAATAATCTTCCTACTCTACCTCTTTGAGCAAAATGTTGATCAATTATTACATTATTTATTAAGCCTAGCCCTGGAGACATCTTTAATGTACACTTTCTTGGTGCTTCTTCATCATTTCCCTCTATTATCATAGTATCGCTCATAACAGAAGCTCCTGCTGAAGTCCCGACTATATATATTCCGTTATCTGACACTTCCTTAAGAGCATCATAAACTGGAGACCCTCCAATAAGACTAGTTATTCTAAGCTGGTCTCCTCCTGTAAAAAAAATTAATGATGCATCTTTTATCATGGCTACATTCTCATTCTTAAATGCATCTTCTCTCTTACTTATATCTAATATATCTATGTTTAAAATTCCCAACTCTCCAAATGCTTTTCTATATTTTTCTGCTGCTTCTTCTGGATATTCTGTTGCAACTGTTGCAATAACTAAATCATCATCTTCCTTCTTAATACATTCACATACTTTTTTTAATATTTCTTTTCTACCCTCTTTATCTTCAGCTCCTCCGATAATAATTAAATTTCCACTTAATTTTTTATTCATTAGATCACCTCAAATCATGCATTTGTTATTGTTTCCATTGCTCTAAGTAATTATTCAAAAATGTATATAAAATAAAAATTTCATCTATACCATTCTAAAATATACATTCTACTTTCTTAGACATAAAAAAGGCAGATTAAAAGCCTATATGCCTTTAACCTACCTTTTGACTCTAGTTTTAAGTATTAAAAAATTGCTCGTCCAGGTATTATTAACTTATCTCCAATTTCAATACTGTCTGGATTTTCTATGGAATTCATCTTAACTATAGCATCCACAGTTGTATTATATTTTTTTGCTAATGACCACAAAGTATCTCCCTTTGTAACAACATATATAGTAATACTAGCCTTTTTCTTTTTAGGTTCTTCATCTAATTCAATTACATCAGAAATAAATTCTTTATTTACTTCATAGGAAAGTTTAGCCCCTACAGATATTGTAGCTTTAACGGCAACTGTATTGGCTTCTATAGATGCATCAATAGCTTCTAGATTACTATTAACTATTGCTTTCATACCTTCTTTAGCTCCATTAATATCTAATACAACAGTAAATGGTATATCACCACTTATTTGTGAATAGCCAACCTCTTCATCTGTTGTCTTATATATAACATTAGCCTTAATTACGCCTTCTACTGTAACCTTATCATCTGTAACTTTTTTGTCTGTAACTATTATACTTCCTGTTGCTCCCACAATAAATTCAGGCTTATAATCACCTTCCTTTACTGTAATATTATCCTTTATTATAGCCTCTGTAGCTTGAGACCCATGAATAACTCCTATTTCATAGCTATCTTTTCTAAGTTCTAATGGGAATTTTGGAGAGTAAGCGTCTTTAATTATTTCTAATACTTCATCAGAGAATACCTTAATGCTACATTTTACCAAAAATTCAATATTCATTATTCTAGTTTCGCCTAGGTCATCTTCTTCTAGACCTATATCAGTATTCTTTATTTCATAAATAGCTGATGGTAACATATTAGATAGTACACCAACCATTTCTTCTTCTTTTGAAAGGTACACATCATCTTGTAGGCTTACTATTTCTTTAGAATCAGCACCTAAATATAATATGTTTAACTTACAGTAACATCCTAAATAAACCTTATCTTCTGCAACTTTAACCTCTCTTTTATGAAGGGTCATAGAACATTTAAGGATTTTTGAAACTTGTGGTTTATCCATGCCAACTCTTAGAACTGATTTTCCTATAAGGTCAACCTCTTTGCTACTTACTAACCTGTTGATCGATTCTGTATTTTTTAATACTTCTACACCTTCAGTACCTTCTATGTCTTTTACAAAATCAAACTCAATACTTTTATAAACTTTCCAGTCTAGGTCAATAACACCTTCAATAGCTATCTTTCTTTCATTCATAATATTAGCATCAATATGTTCTACCTTGCATTCTACTTCACAAATAACTTTATGTTCTCCTTCATCAAGGTCCAAGTAATTAGTAAACTTCTCAGCATAGCTCACAGAATTAACCATCATATTATCTTCTCTCGGAATGTAAAGTACTGAATATTCCACCTTACCTTCCACCATGACTTTATCCCCTAAAACCTCTTTATTATTAATAACAGGCCTAGCTTCTACTGATAGAATCTGTTGTACATCTGGATGAGTATCAGGAATTAAATACTCATCTTTCAATATTGATGTTGAGCTATTTTCTCTTATCAATTGTTGAAATTGAACATTTTCTTTTATAACATCTATCTTTGACATTTTATCCCTCCCATAAAATACCTACTATTATTTATATAATTTACAGGAGAGATTTATGCCTCAAAATTTAATTTATGTTTAATTTTATAAATGTAATCGAATTCTGTCTATTTATTAGATTTTTTTCGTATTTTTCACTAAAATCATGTTGACAATTAGTTTTATTTGTCGTAATATTATCTTGGTTATTGACCATATAACCTCTCATAAATTCTCAATACCCTTTTATACCATAGTTGAAAGATGGAAACCCACCATCTTTCTTTTTTTATTTATATTTATATCTATACCGCACTTGGAAATATGCTCTTCTTATATAGTTAATCTAAAAATGTTAACAAAAGAAAAAAACTCCGATTTAAAAATCGAAGTTTATTAGTTAACTTGGAAATACCAATTGAACTGTCTTAGTTAACACATCTGAATAACTATATGTCACTGTCCTTTGGGTGTCACTTTCTAATCTAATTACAAAAATGCTAGGATAAACGCTTTCTAATACTCCATCATTAACTAAAATCTTTTTGCGTCCACCGTTAGCCTTTAATGTAACCTTCTCACCTAAGTGCCTTTCGATGTCTTTTTTAATGGTAGCAATAGTTTTAATCTTTTCCATTCAAACACCCTCTTTCCTGACTTTAGTATACATCTTTTCCAGTTTTATGTCAATAGAAATTTAATATTTTATCATTTCTAAACACTATTTGTCAATATATTTTGTAATTTTTTTTACTTACTTTTATATTATTCTAAAAGAAGACTATTTTTATGCATCAATTAAAAAAGATAGAACATTAAAGATAACTTTTATATTATCTAATAAACTAGATTCAAATTTACTTTAAAATATATTTAGTTTATATATATGGAGATTTAGGATATCCTTCCCTATACTTGCCCCTAGTTTGTAAACCTCCAATCCCCTTTATACCAGTAATTGTGTTTTCAATAACATCAGTTATAGAAACAACTTGATCAATTCTTGTATAGGCTATCTTTTCACATACAAACACAGGATCCAAACAGTGAATTAATACTCTATTAGGACTAGATGCAAAATTAGCTCCAGCATCTAACATACATTCATAACAACTTTGGCATGCACCTGCAAAAATAACTAATTCATCGTAACTTGCATTATAATTTCTTAAAGCCTTCACTGCTTCAATATAATACTTGGAATTTCTATAGCACTCCACATCTAAATAGTTATCTGCATTTTTTAAAACACCATCATGACCAGTAAGTACTACTATGTCTGGTTTAATTTCTTTTACAAGATCTACAATAACTTCTGGTTGCTGCCTCTCACTAATTGCTTTACCAACAGCATCCAAAGACAATTGTTTATATACCTTTAAGCAAGTCTCCATATACTCACTATCTCCATCCACATGAAGTATCTTACCCGGCCTACCAAACATTAATTCCTTACTGGTCATGAGTTTTGGGGATTTACTCATTCTAGTTAACACATCCCCTCTAAGAGCTACTGCATTCTTAATTGCTTTTGAAACTCTACTATTAAGTATTTTTTCTTGTGTTCCAACATAATCTTCATTTACCGTCTCTAAATCCTCTGCTTTTGAATCAGCAATTATTCTTATGCTAATGCCTTTAAGAATATATACTGGCTCTCCATTCTCTTCTCTAATATCAATTACCTTAAAAGTAATATCCCTATCATAAGATTTTCTAACTACTGTATCTCCTATAACCATAGCTTCCTCACTTTTATTGTTGTTACTATTATATGAAAGCAAACAAGAAACTGTTCCTTTGTCCAAAAGCTTATAAAAATAAATAATCATAATTTCTAATATTCATATATTTTTATATTTATATATTTATATATTTTTATCCTAAGTAATTGGACACTGGTCAATATCTTAGCATATTTTCACTACTCACTCTCTTTATTCATAAGGTTTTTCTACTCGCAACTTTTTATATTTTCAAAACGTAAAAAAAGACGACCTTCTGGTCATCTTTTTTTACAACTCATATTCAGATTTAAAGTCATCTAATAACTTCAAATATTTTTCTTTTTCATTTATTATACTTTGAAGTTTATTAGTAAAGGTACCTTGTCCCCAATTCACTTCATTGTAATAGTACCTATTTGCTAATCTCCAATATCTTTGAGGAAATTGTAAATATGCATATAAAACCTGATATTCTTCTTTTGATAATGGTGATACAGAGTTATAGGATTCAACTATTGCTTTTGCAAAATTAATATCCCAATCAACCCTTTTAAGTACTTTAATCATAAAATTAGATATGTCAAAGGTTCTAACTTCACGCTTACAAAAATCGAAATCAATAACATGAACGTCATTATTATCATCTAAGATTATATTATGATAGGTAAAATCATGATGGCAAAAACTCTTTTCTTTCTCTGTTACTGAACATAAATCATAATAGGCTGAACCTTGTAAGGTATCAAACGCCTTTTTACCCATTTCCTTGTAAAACTCCATAGATTTTAAGTATAATAGGTCAAACTCACTCTTGTTATTTTTCTTTCTTATCATATCCCTCATTTTATCTAGTGACTTAATTCTTTTTTCCATTAGATGTGGCCAACGACCTAAATCACTTTTTAACTTTGAGTTTTCAGGAGGATCATATCCCTTAGAAGCTTCATGCATAGTGGCTAATGTCTTAGCTGCAAGCTTTACTTCCTCCACATTATGAAAGTCACACTCCCTACCTTCTAACCACTCAGAAAGTGTATATAAGTCTTCATTAACTAGTGCATAAGGTTCTCCTTCTATATTCAAGAAGTATCTATCAACCATATTAAAACCATTTTTAATAAGATGTTCTTTCGCACCATATACAAATAGTAATTTTTGAGGCCCGTAGTTAATCTTTTTTAAACACCTTTCTCCTTTGTTAGTCCTTAAATAGTAGACTCCTTTGTTTGCTTTTAATACCTCAATTTTAATGTCAAACTGTCTTTCTATTTCAAATTCTCTCATCATAGTCCTCACCTCCTTTATATTTATATGTACCTTTTATTTCTTTTATTAACAAAACTTAACTCATTTTAATATAATAGAGCGAGAGTACTATGAAAGGATACATCATGAAGATTGGCATAGACGGCAGGGCCGCAAAATGGTACAGAGGGACTGGTATAGGCACCTATACTCATCAACTTATTTCCAGCTTAAATAATGTAGACAAAGATAATGATTATCTAATTTTTTTGCCAGATGGTTCTTCTTTAAAAAATTTAAATGATAATTTTCGTGTTGAACCAGTAAAAGCAAATTTACAGGAAAACTTTTGGGATGAAGTTAGCGTTCCTAATATCCTAGATGATCATAGTATGGAGCTTTATCATGTTCCTCAAAATGGTGTTGGACTTTCAGAAAATATAAATTGCCTAAAGGCCATCACATTACATGATATAATTCCTTTAAGAATGCCTGAAACTGTAAGTGACAGATACCTAAAAATATTTAATAATGAATTACCCAACATGCTTAAGCAATGTGAAGGTATAATAACTGTGTCTGAATTTTCTAAAAAGGATATTGCTAAAGAATTTAATTTTCCTGAAGAAAAAATATTCGTCACCCCTTTAGCTGCCGAGGATATTTATAAACCACTAAGTAAATGTAAATGCAAAAAAATAATAAAAGATAAATATGGTATAGAAGATAATTTTGTTCTTTATGTTGGTGGATTTAGTCCTCGTAAAAATATTATAGGATTAATAGAAGCTTTTTCTTTAATCCCACCTGCTAAAAGAAAAAATTCTAAATTAGTCATTACAGGCAATAAAGGCTTTTCCTATCCTAAATATCAAAAAAGGGCTGATGATTTAGGAATTTCAAATGATGTTATATTTACTGATTTTATTCCATTAGAAGACCTACCAATATTTTATAATGGTGCTGAAGTTTTAGTATATCCTTCTCTTTATGAAGGTTTTGGTCTTCCACCACTTGAAGCTATGGCATGTGGAACACCTGTTATAGCCTCAAATATAACTTCTATTCCAGAAGTTTGCTATGATTCTGCTCTACTAATTAATCCTTACAATATTGATGATTTAAGCTATGCAATTGAAAGAGTATTAAATGATAGTCTTTTAATGCTTACCATGGTTAAGAAAGGATTATTGAGAAGTATGAATTTCTCATGGCAAAAGACCGCCCAATTAACTACTAACGCCTATAAGGCAATGATTAATAATGAACATCGTTAAAAAACGAGTTAATAAAAAGGAAGACGTAAAAGTCTTCCTTTTTAAATTAATTATTTAATAAAATAACTCTTTATATTTTTCTTTATATTTAACTAGAAATTCATGTCTAAATTCCTCATTCATAAGCTTATTATTTAATCTACTTATAAATACTTCTTCATCCCAATCTTTTTGTTTATGATAATAATCTCTAACTATAGAATAAAAATCTCTTGGATAAGAAAGTAATATATAAATAAATTTATACTCCTCTTTTTCTAAAGGACATACTTCGTTATATGCTTCTATTATATTTACCGCCTTATCTACGTCAAAAGCAGCATTCTTTATCCCCTTTAAAATTAAATCCGTTAAATCCATAATTCTAAGATCTATCGAGCAATAATCAAAATCAATTAAATACATATCATCATCTTTAATCAAGAAATTATGCTCAGCTAAATCATTATGACATACCACTATATTTTTACTATTTTCCCTATAAGAGCTATAAACACTAAAAGATAATAATTCTGCAGCTCTTTCAATCTCTTTTATATAATCATCTACTACCTTTAAAAATTCTTTATCAAATTCATTTTTAAACCTATATGATTTAACCAGTTTTTTTATATACTTTATATCCTCTAAACTATCACTAAATTTCTTAACTAAACTTTCCTCCATTAATTCTTTTGCATTACAATTCAGCTCTTCTTCTATTTTTACAAGCCCAGCTTGTGAGGCTAAATGCATTTCCCCTAATAATCTACCGCTCATCTCATATTCTATAGGATTAGTAAATGTAACCTCCCTGCCTTCAATAAGATCCATAATTAAATAGTAATCACCTTTCCACTTCTTATATACATTACCATCTTCAAAGGTTCTAAAAGATATCACATAAGGAAATTCTTTATATATATTTTTCAAACATATATTAATAAAATCAATTCTTTCTTTACTTAAATCCATCTTCTTTAATATCTTTTTGCCTTCATCAGTATGAAGAATAAATACCTTTCTTAAAGGTGTAACATCCAAAACCTCTAAACCTAATTCATCAAAAAAGTCCAAACTTAAATCATATGTGGATAGATACTTCTTTTCAGGATATCTAACTCTAATCATTCTCTCACCTCTTATTTTATATTTCATACTCCATTGATGCTTTAATATTTTTTAAGTACTCTTCTGGAAGTAGATTTTTCTTATTATATTTATATCTATACCATTGCTTTAAACTATCATATGGAATTGATAGTAATATAGAAATATAATCCTTACTATGCTTATTTAGATGAGATAACCTTATATATTCATCAATATATTTATCTAAATCTCCCTTTTTATTTCTTCTCTTTATCCTTTTTAGATAATTATAAATATCTTCTTCAACAAGATTATAGGTTGCCCCTTTTAAGCTTCCAACTTCAATTGTTTCAACTATTCTAAGGTTTCCTTCATCCACTCTTCCTAAGCAAATTTCATTTTTTTTCATACTTCTTTTTATAATTCCTAAATAATCAATTTGATTCAAATCTTCAATAGCTTTACCTACTCTATTTAATAACTTTTCTCCATTCTCCAAAATAAATAAATCCATACAGTTTATCTCTTTTATATCCCCTCTTAAAGCTATATCTTTATTTAATCTTTTTTGCATTACTTTTATACTCTCTACTCTTTTACCAATACTACTATTAATTCTAGTAAGGCCACTACAATAATATCCTGCTAATACCTTATGAACACTTTGAATCACAATAAATTGACAAGAAATATCCTCTTCTGTAACACCTCTATATCCTCTGAAGTATTCTTCTGTAACTACAATATCATTTTCTAACAAATAATCTTTTAGAGTTAATTCTTTAATACTAACCTCCTCCTTTAAGAAAAAAAACTTTCAACAAACTGTTCTCTCTCTTCTCTATCATTTAGATACTTCTGAAGCCTTTCAATAAAGAACCTCTCTTCCCACGGCTGTTGTTCCCAATACATTTGTATACCTAGTTGCCAAAAGCCTTGAGGAAACCTAATAAACTCTTTCATTAATGGAAGTTCCTCTTTTATCAAACCAGATGTCTTACAGTAATTATTAATTATTCTTTCTGCTTTATTTTTATCCCACTTTCCATTTTTCATGGCTCTAATTAATAGTGATGATAAATCATGTATATGAGTATCTAAAATACAGTAATCAAAATCAATAATATTTATTTCTCCCTTATTATCTATAAGGACATTATGATTAGCATAATCATGATGACAAAACCCTCTTTTAAACATTTCCTTTTCCATAAGTTCATAGTAATTTAATTTAGATAATTCAATTACACTCTTCTCTGCTCTATTTACTTCACTTTCTATATTTTCTAAATATATCTTGTCAAAGTCAGATTTATGGGCTTTTTGGCTAATGCGATGTTTAAAATCTAACATTTCATCTTTTCTAGTATCAAAAACCTTTAACCAAGAAAACCACCCTATTCTAGGTTTCATACTATCTGTTATAGTAAATCCTTTGCTACACTCATGTAGCTCACCTAATTTCTGTGCCACTAAATCAAGCTCAATGGGATTATCATAATTACTTTCTCTAGATGGAATCCACTCTGTTAAATAAGCAAATCTTCCTAAAAGTTCAATATAATATTCATCTCCCTTAGTCTTTAAAATAGTTGGGATTTTATCAAATCCCCTTTGCTGAAGATGAAGTATAGCTGATAAAATAAAATAAAAATGAGGGAATTGATATTTTATTACTTTTACACAATACATCCCCTCCTTTGCATTTACTTTATAGGTGTTTTTAACTTTTTCTATAAATTTAATGTCCAAATTATAGTTAAGGGTGATAATTCTTTTTATCTCTTCCTCATTCATGCACTTCACCTAAGGATTAATTCTATTTATTATATGTATGGTATCTTTTCTGTGTGATTTCATTCACCAAATCAATTTCCTTTTAATACTTTATACTATAAAAATTTATAGAGGTGACCTTATGAAAATAGGTATTGATTCTAGAGGAGTAAACTTATACTCAGGATCTGGTATAGGTACTTATACAAAGAATTTGATTATAAATATGATAAATAATAATACTAAAGATACATTTAATTTAATTTGGACTGGAAAAAAGAATGCTAAATTTATAAGAGATAACACAAAGCTCTTTTATACCTCTGGAAGATATGGTGGATTTTACGAAACATACTTCACCCCTAACCTAATGAAAAAGGAAGATATAGACCTATTCCACATCCCACAAAATGGCATAGGCTACCCTTTTAACTGGGACTTAGATGTTGTAGTAACAATACATGATTTAATTCCATATACAATGCCAGAAACTGTTGGAAGAGGTTACTTAAATAGATTCTTAAAAGATATGCCAAATATAATAGAATCAGCTAAAGGTATACTAACTGTATCAGAGTACTCTAAGAGAGATATTTTAAGATTCTTCCCTAATATATCTCCTGATAAAATCTACGTAACCCCATTAGCTACTAATGAAAACTTTAAACCTATACCTAAGGATGTATGCAAAAATTATATAAGTAAAAACTTAAAAATAAATGACCCCTATATTCTCTATCTAGGTGGATTTAGTGCCAGAAAAAACGTTAAGGAATTAATATTATCCTTTGGTAAAATTATAAAGGACCTGAAGAAGCCTCATAAGCTTTTATTAGGGGGTGCAATAAGAGATGAGGGTAATATTTTAAGGGATATAGTTCTAGAGGAAGGTCTACAGGAGCACATTTTATTTACTGGCTATTTAGACGATTCAATATTACCAATATTATATAGTGGTGCTGAAGCTTTTATATACCCTTCCTTGTATGAAGGATTTGGATTACCTCCTTTAGAAGCCATGAGCTGCAAAACCCCTGTAATAACTTCGAATTTAACTTCTATTCCTGAAGTTACTAATGATGCAGCTATATTAATTGATCCCTTTAACAAAGATGAGCTTAGTTATAATTTACTAAAACTATTAAATGATGATTCTAAAAAAGAGGAGCTTTCTGAAAAAGGGTATAAAAGAAGTCTCCAATTTTCATGGAGACAAACTGCTAATGCTACTTTAGAGGCCTATAGAGATATATTTAAATCATTGACCTAAAATTTTATTTTTTACTTCTAAATATAATTCATAATCATTTATTTCAGGAGCCTTCTCATATATGTTGCTCATAACAACTAGAGGGCTCTTTCCACTAAAATTCTTTATTGACTCTTCTATTGATTTATTTTTATAAGTAGACAAATAACTGGAAAAAAACTTACCTTCTTTAACATACTTAATAGATTCTTCTGTATTTGTAGCTAAAAACTCCAAAAACCTCTTAATAAGAGCACTATTTTCTTCAGATTCATTTAACACTAATAAGTTATATCCCTCTGCTACATAAAATTTATTACTTCCATTTAATTTAGCTGGTGCATTATTAACAGTCCACTCACATGGAACATCTAAAGCTGTTAGTTCTCTCATAGAATTTATTGATGATATTCTAGCTAAAAACTTACCATCTACCTTTGTGTTCATAATATTGCTTATTTCACTTAATTTAGTTTTAACTAGTTCTTCTATCTTTCCTTTATCATTACTCCCTTCCATTGCTTGCATTACAAGTAGTGAAATTATATCTTCATAATCTTGACCTACTCCATTAAGTATTCTTACCTCTCCAGAGGTTTTATCTAAAATATCTTTACCAACTCTTTTTAAATCATCCCAGGTATTGATATCTTCATATGTATACCCATACTGTGCCAACATATCTTCTCTTAAATATAATGCTAAAGGTCTTGATGTTAACGGTACTCCCACCAATCCTTCCTTATCATTGGCCTCTTTAATTCTTGCAACTGAGAAGTTACTTGAGTAATTATCTACTATACCTTTTTCTTCTGAAATATATTTTCTTAAATCATTCTCTTTTATTAACCTTCTAGACTCATTAGTGGATAATTGGATTATATCGGGAGTTGAATTATCATTTATGGAAGATAATATCTTATCTTTATAATTACTACTATATATTAACGATATTTCAATCTTAGTTTTATCATATGATTCCATAAATAAATTAGCATATTCGCATAAATAATCATATGTGTCTTCATTTGCCCAAATCACTATATTCCCTTTTATATTTTCCTCTTTATTACTACTTCTTATATTATTTAATAAAAAAATGCTTAATACTATAAAAATAATAATAATAAAATATCTAACCTTTTTCATACTCTCCTACCTCCCTTATTAAATTATATTATAAACTTATTCTACATCATAGTTCTTTACATTATCTAATACTTTTATTATAATAAGTAAACACACTAAAGAAAAATAAATATTATAGGAGAGTCTTTATGCATATAGAAAACTTAAGATTCTTTTATGAAGTTGCAAAAGCAAAGAGTATTTCAACAGTAGCGAAATCCTCTCATATATCACAATCAGCCTTAAGTCAACAGCTCTTAAAGCTTGAGGATAGTTTAAACGCCAAATTATTTATTAGAAGTAATAAAGGTGTAACCTTAACAACTGAGGGTGAAATTGTATACAAACATTGCAAAGTTATATTGAATACCTATGAGAAAATGCTATATGAAGTTGAAAGTTCAAATTCACAAGAAAGTCACATTAATATTGACGGGATAAATATCTTAACATCTACATTAATACCTTCTGCTATAAGTAAGATAAAAAGATCATTCCCAAATCATATTATAAAAATCACATCTTCTGAAGATAATTCTAATAATATAATACATAATATTTCAGATATAAATATATCATACAATAATTACAATAATATAAATTCTATAGTTTCAAAGGAAATATACTCAGATAGAATAGTTTTTGTAGCTGACTCTACATTTAAAAGTGATAACTTAACCATTAACAAGTTTATGAATACTCCTTTTATAATGGTTAATGATAACTTAAAATTTAGAGATATGCTTGCATCAAAACTAGAAAACTTAGATTATGATATTCAATTATTAAATATTCTATTTTCAACTGATTCCTATCAATCTGCTATAATAGGAATTAAGAATATACAGGCTATATCCGCAATCCCATATGGGATATATAATTCTGTATACAAAGATTTAGGATATAAAATTATTGACATCGAAGGCTTAGAATTTCCTCTTTCAATGTATATAAACTTTGAAGAGCAACTTTATAAGAGAGAAAAATTGTTTATCAACAAATTAATATCAACAATAAAAGGATTCTTAAAATCTTAAGAATCCTTTTAATATTTTCTAAGTATTAATTTTTCTGCAAGTGCTCTTAGCACCTCTTTATATTCATTTTCAGGCAGCTTATCTATATCTTTAAAAGCTTTGTCCGTATACTTTTGAGCTAAATCTATCGCTTTATTTACTCCATTATTTTGCTTTACCAATTCAATTATTTCTTTTACTTCATTATTAGTTATAGAATCAGCTTCTAAGTATTTCTTAAAAGCATCTTTATCATTATAATAAGCATAAATAAATGGTATGGTAAAAATACCTTGCTTTAAATCATTTGCTGCTGACTTCTTAATACTCTCATCATTACCTACATAATCTAAAACATCATCAATAATTTGAAATGCCATTCCAATATTATGTCCTATATTCCATAATCTTTTAGCAAGTTTTTTTTCACAACCACTTTCAGCTGCTCCTAAATATAGAGACAATGAGAATAATTCTGCGGTTTTACCTGATATTCTACTTAAATAATCCTTTACTGACAACTTAGTAGAAAATCTAGAATTAAGTTGATTAACTTCACCCATACAAATTCTAGACATTGACTTAGAATCCATTTTTATGCTTGCTAAAGATGCATTGCTAGCTAATATCTTAAAACATACACAGAATAGGTAATCTCCTATATAAACTGCATAATCTTTTCCATACCTTGATTGAACTGTTTCATTACCTCTTCTTAACTTAGCATCATCTATAACATCATCATGAACTAAGGTTGCCATATGAAATAATTCTAATACAGCACCTAAAGCTTTTACTCTTTCCTTATCTCTATTACCAAAGTGAGATCCAATTATAACAAAGGCTGGTCTAACCATTTTGCCGCCTGATTCAATTAAATCTTTTATAGAATTTTCTATAACTTTATCTTTGCATTTTGTTTCTTTCTTCATTAAAGCAACTATGTCTTCTAATTCTCTTTTTACTTCAACATAGTTATCCCAAATCTTATCCATATCTATTTACCTCATGTAACTTGTTTGAAATATGGTATTTTTTTTAAATGTTCAACTAAATAATTTGATGTAATTCCTATAAATATTCCAGTTACTATACCAACTATAGATAATACCGGTAAATATAGTGTAACACCTATATTATGTACAATTGCAGAAGCTACTAAAATTTGTCCAATATTATGAAATACAGCACCAGATGCACTAACACCTATTATACTTATCTTGTCCTTAAATACTTCTTTTATAAAAACCATAGATAAAAAGCTTAAAATTCCACCTGCAGCACTGTACATAAATGCTGAAAGACTTCCACCAAAGATAGACCCTAAAGTTAATCTTAAAAATAGCACCAACAATGCTTCTTTTTTGCTTAAAGTATATAAAGCTAAAACTGTCACAAGATTGGCTAGTCCAAGTTTTGCCCCTGGAGTAACAAAGGGTACTGGAATCATATTTTCAAAAATATGTAAAACAAGTGCTTGAGATACTAATAGACCTATATATACAATTTTTCTACTTCTCTTCATTTGTTTTTTCTCCTAATATGAAAGTATTATATCATCGTCATTTTCTCCGATAACTTGTACCATTACTCTGTGAGGTAAGCATACTATGCTTTGGCCTGGTTTTGATATAAATCCTGGCTCTAAACATACCTGATCTGAACAATCTGCATCTACTACTGCTATCTGCTCATCTTTTACAAGTATCAAATTATTACCCCACTTAGTGTTTACTTCTATAGTTTCTTCTCCCTTATGTCCCATAAGTGCTACCTTTTTATATAGCTTGCCACCTATAGTAATTTCAGCGTATGTAATATTATAATCTTTTTTCATTTTTGCACCCAAAATTATTTCAGGTGTAAATGATCCTAATAATAATAGAATTATTATTATAATATCCCATTTTTTAAAAATATTCTTATCTTTAAACATAAAATATCCTCACCTTTATATCCTTATGTTATTTATATAACATAGGCTTGTCTATCTTATTATAACTTCAAAAATAAAATAAGGTAAGGATGGTTATCTACCATCCTATCCTTATTTATGTCAAATTACTATTTTTGTTTATAAACTGGAACTCTCTTACCTAACCACCAGTTACCAGCAATCTTATTTATCCATGGCATAACATAATAATCTAATCCAAATGTTCTACCAGCTCCGCCCATTAAAGCAATTGAACCGAAGAAGAACCATAGTATATCCCATCCTGCCATAGCTGAAAGAACAAAGTTACATACCATAAATGCAGATGCTCCTGAAGCTAAGAATGTGAATAATCCTGCGATTAAGCATAAACCTATACCAATTTCAGTTATAACAACGATTCTTTGGAACCAAACAGCTATTTCTGGGTTTGGTATAAATATTTGCATTATTGCTTCATAGAACTTAGGCATTTTTTCTAATATTGGAGTTGCAAATTCAGTTGTTGCTTCTCCTGATGCAGAAGCACCTGAATCAGCAGCAGTTTGTAACCAAGCAAATGGCATTTTAATGTTTCCAGCCTTTAACCAGCTGTCTCCACCAACCATGTTTCCATTAAATAAAGCTTTTATTCCATGATTTTCCCATGTTCCTTCACCAACAAATTTCTTAAGACCTTCTAATAACCAAAGTACACCAATATATAATCTTAATGGTACTAACCATAATCTATTTGACTTAGATGATAAATGACCTCTCATTATGCATCTGTTATCTTCCATTGAGAAGAATTCATGTTGTAGGTAGTGATAACAAGCATTAACATTGTTAACACCCCATAAGTAGTGTAAGTTAACTAAATGCTTCATTATCATTGCAAAGAATCCAGCAAGCTTGATTCCAGCTAAGTTAGCAACACAGTACTTACCACCTATTGATACCATAAATCCATGGTAGTTTGATTTAAACTTAGTTAAATCCTTCTTCTTATCCATTAAAGCTATTATATTCTTAGCGATAACATCACCAGTTTGAATTGCAGCTTCAACTATTTGAGGCGTTCCTTTTCCTTCTTCTTCTTCATAGTAGTTTAAGTCACCAACTACGAATACTTCTTCTTTATTAACTGCTTGCATAAATTCGTTAGTAGCTAATCTACCAGCTCTTGCAGTTTCTAACCCATATTCTTTAACTTCTTCATTTGCTTGAATACCGCATGTCCAAATTAATGTGTTAGTTTCGATTTCTTCTCCACTCTTTAACACTATTTTATTTGGAGCAACTTCAACTATTGGGCTATTCTTAAGAATAGTCATTCCCTTCTTAACCATGTACTTTTCAGCCTTATCAGCTTGTTTTCTATCTAACATGTTAAGAATAGTTCCCATAGCTTCAACAACCATTAGTCTTACTTCATTTTCGTCAACATTATGTTCTTTAGCTAATCTAGTCTTCCACTCTAAAAGTTCTCCAGCCATTTCTATTCCTGTGAAACCAGAACCAGCCACTACAAATGTAAGCATTTCTTTTCTCTTAGCTTCATTTCTTTCTTTAGCTGCAAGCTTGAACATTTTTTGAACGTGATGTCTAATTTTCATAGCATCTTCAAATGACCATAAAGTAAATCCATTTTCTTTTACTCCTGGAACACCAAAGAATGCTGGTTCACTTCCTGTACCTACTACTAGATAGTCATAAGTATAGTTACCATTTGTAGTTTTTACTGTTTTATTATCAGTATCAACTTTTTCTATTAAATCAGTAACAACATTAACCTTTGTTCTAGCAAATATTTTACTTAATTCAATTTGAACTGATTCAGGATGAACTCTTCCTCCTGCTACTTCATGTAATTCAGTCATTAATGTATGGAATGGATTCTTATCAATTAATGTAATTTCTACATTATTATTCTTCTTATATTTTTTTGCTAATTTTTTAGCTACATGGACTCCACCATATCCAGCACCTAATATAAGGATGTTTTTCTTATCTGACATAATTTCACCTCATATATAAATTTTTTGTTAAAAATAAAACTTAACCAAAACAACAAATCTGATTCTATAGATTTCTATATGGTATGTCTATAAGAATAAACTAGTATCATATACCTCTTATATTTTTACTTTTTTATACAAATTCCCTAAACCCATTGATATTACTACCTTTTTCTTTAATTAAATCAAATTTGTTATAAGAATTATTAATGTACCATAACTTATTTTAATACCCATTAGTTTGTTTTTTGTGTATAATTAACTAGTAATGTCGAATTTGAAAACTTTTTCGACATTCACTTGTCATAATTTTAACGTAATATAAAAATGTTATTTTTTTAAGGGGGATTTTACTCATGAACAAAAAGAGAATTTTAAGCTTAGTTGCTGCTACAATGCTTTCTGTTGCTGTTTTAGCAGGATGCGGAAGCAAAGAAGAAGGAATGAAAGATGGTAAGTACGAAGTTGAAGCTGCTGCAGCTGATAAAAACGGATACAAGTCAACTTTAACTTTAGAAGTTAAAGATGGTAAGATTGTTGCTGCTGACTATGATGAAATAAGCACTGAAGGAGCTTCAAAGCAATCTGATGCAGAATACAACAAGAAGATGAAAGAATTCGGAAAGGTTACAAACCCTGAAGAAGCTTTCCCAGCATTAGAAAAAGCTATCGTTGAAAAGCAATCTGCAGAAGTTGATGCTTTCACTGGTGCTACAAGCTCAAGCAATAATTTCAAGAAATTAGCTGCTAAAGCTATCGAAAATGCTACAGCTGGAAATACTGAAAAGGCTATAGTGGAATAGTTTAATCCATATTCAAAGACTTTAGGGATTCCCTAAGGTCTTTTTTTCTACATATTATATTATCTTTGGGAATACTAAATATAATAAATCTTAGGAGGTAACTTATGAAAAATAGAAATAAAGTAATCAGCTTATTAATAGGAATTTTTCTTATTTTTTCTCTTATCGGATGTACTAATAGTAAAGATGATTCAAAACCACTTTCTAAAACTGAATATTTCATGGGAACTGTTGTAACAGTTACCCTATATGATAATAAAAGTGAAAAAATAATAGATAAGGCTTTTGAAGAAGTAAAAAAAATAGAACAACTTGTTAGTATAAATATGGATGGTACTGAGCTAGATGAAGTTAATAATAACTCTGGAATAAAACCTGTAAAAGTAAGTGATGATACTTATAATATAATAAAAAAAGGTTTAGAATACTCTAGTCTTACCAATGGCTCCTTTGATATAACTATTGGTCCCCTAGTTAAACTATGGAGTATAGGACTACCAGAAGCAAAAGTCCCTACACTTGATGAAATAAAAGGAACCCTTAAATACATAAACTATAAAGATGTAGAAATTAATGATTCTGAAAAAACTGTATTTTTAAAAAAACCTGGTATGATTATAGATTTAGGGGGAATAGCAAAAGGATATACTGCAGATGTTATTGCTCAAACCCTAAAAGATGAAGGCGTAGAAAAAGCTATTATCGACTTAGGAGGAAATATCTATGCATTAGGCGAAAAATCTGAAAATACACTATGGAGAATAGGAATTCAAAACCCTGATCAAACTCGTGGAGAAATAGTAGGATCCATAAATGTAAAAGATAAGTCAATAGTTACCTCTGGAATATATGAACGTTTCATAGAACAAGACGGAGTGAAATATCATCATATCTTATCTCCAGAAAGCGGATATCCTTATGATAATGAAATAGCTGGAGTTACTATAATTAGTGATAAATCTATAGATGGCGATGCCCTTTCTACTTCAGTTTTTTCTATGGGAATAACTAAAGGATTGGAATTTATAAACTCACAACCTGATACAGAAGCAATCTTTATCACAAAGGACCATAAGATTTACTTAACAGAAGGTTCTCAAGAAATATTTAAATTAACAAATGATGATTTTGAGATAATGAACTAATTAAGGTAAAAAGGTAAGGAAAAAAGCTCGCCATTCGGCGAGCTTTTTGTACCTTGTACCTATTTTTCTATATAATTCATAACATGTTTTATTATCATGTTTATACTTCCATCTCCATTACGTTGAATTTCAAATCTATTATTATCATGATACACTTCTTCATTTATGTAAAGATCTATATCCTTATCTATCTTAAGCCTTACTCTTTTTAGTTTCTTTTCTACCCATGTTTTATCTACTTGAACATCATCATTTAATCCTTGAGCTTTTACAAAAGTGCAGAACTCTTCTTTTGCTTTTGGCTCATCCTTAAACAATTCATGAGATAGTTCATCTATGTTAACTATATCCTCTTCCTTAAGTTTTCCCTTTACAGTCGTTCTTACCTTTTCTGCAGTAACAGCATCTTCAGAAAAGTTTTTTCTAGTCCATGTTTCTGCAGCTTTTAAAAATGTTTTAGTCATATCCCTTTCATTAGCTACAATAGTACAACCTAAGAAGCTGTTTATAAAATAATTAGCCCCATATTCATCTTCTTCTTTGCTCTTCTTCTGTTTATCTAGCACCATTAAATTATATGTATCTTCTTCTTTTATAGGTTTTATAAATGCTGCTTTTTGTATCTTCTGACCACTTCCAGGTAAACCTGCTGCTTGTGGAACTATACCAATTCCAATCTTATCATCAACAAATTCTATTTCATGAGTAAAATTCTTTACATAATCCATCTTTAATATAGCAATCATAGGGCCTTGGTCTGTTATTATAGATGCCACAATTAAATCACAAGAAGGTATATTTACATTTCCCTTCATTATAGAAAATAACTGCCTAGACAATTCTTTAGAAAGAGTAATTAAATCATTATTCTCTCCATTAAGATAATCTTGACCAATTTCTTTAACAATATTTCTCTCTTCATTAAATTTAGCATATTTTAATTCTTCATCATTAAAACATTTCTCTATATGTTTATATATAAATTTATATGTATCTTCTTCCATCTCTAACTTATATTCGTTTAAGATAGGCTCTATGCTATTGTTATCTAATATATGAATAACAGCTTCATTTATATTTATGTCATTAACGTAATCCATTATCTTCACCTCTATTATTATTCCATTATTATTTTAACAATGAAAATTTATATTAACAAGGTAAAGAGTCTTAACTACATAATTGCTTCAGCAATATTATTAGAATGATCTCCTATTCTTTCTAAATTACTTATTAAATCTAAGAACATTGTACTAGAATTAGCATTACATGATTTTTCATTTAATCTCTTAATATTATTATTTCTAAGCTTCTTTTCATACTTATCTATTCTTTCTTCTATAACAGAAATACTTTTTGCACCCTCACTATCTTCATTCTTATAACTCTCTATAGCTAAAGTTAATGCCTCTAGTGTCTTATTATACATTGATACCACTTCTTCAGTAGCTTCTTCTCCAAAAGATATTTCTTTATTCATCTTTTCAATTGCCATATCAGCTATGTTCTCAGCATGATCTCCAATTCTCTCTATATCATTAATAACGTGGAATGTAGCACTTAATATTTTACTGTCCTTCTCTGGTAATTCATGTGATGACAATAATACAAGATAGTCTGTTATTTCTTGTTCTAAATTATTTATTACCTTTTCTCTCCTATAAACCTCTTTTACTTTTTCTTCATTACTATTTAAAAGTGCATCCATTGCCTCTTCAATATTCTTCTTTGCTATCTCACCCATTCTAACTGTCTCTTTATAAGCTTGTCCAATAGCTAATATAGGAGTTTCTAGTAAATTTTTATCAAGATATATTGATCTATCTGTTTCTACTTCATCCTCTTCATTCTCCGGCATCATACCATCTACAATCTTTATAAGATACTCACTTAATGGCAATAGGATTAATGTTACAGAAACATTGAATATAGTATGTGCATTAGCAACTTGTCTTGCTACATCTGTAGGATTTATATACTCAACTATAATAGCAAGATAATTTAAGAATGGTAATACTATTATTACACCTATCACCTTAAATAATAAATGTATTATTGCAGCTTTCTTTGCTTTTTTATTAGCACTAGCTGAAGCCAATAATGCTGTTACACATGTTCCTATATTGCATCCTAATATGATAGGTAAGGCTACATGTATATCTATAGAACCTGTTGTTGCAAGAGCTATAAGCATACCTGTAGTGGCTGATGAACTTTGAACTATAGCTGTCATTCCAAGTCCTGCTAGAACGCCTAAGAATCTATTACTTCCCATTACTTCAACAACATTCTTAAAGGCATCTGATTGTGTTAATGGCTTCATAGCACCAGACATTATACCCATCCCTAAGAACAAAATACCAAACCCTAATACAATAGAAGCTAAATCTTTAGATTTCTTTTTCTTTACTGATAATAGAGCTATTGCACCAATACCTACGAAAATAGGTGCTAATTGATTTAAATTAAAAGAAACCATTTGTGCTGTTATAGTAGTTCCTATACATGCACCCATTATTACTCCTGTTGCTTGGCTTAAAGTCATTAATCCAGCGTTAACAAAACTTACAACCATTACAGTTGTTGCACTTGAACTTTGTATTACAGCAGTTACAACTGCTCCAACTAATACTCCAATAAACTTGTTACTAGTAACCTTTTCCAGAATATTTTTCAACTTATTTCCTGCTGCATTCTCTAGGCCATCTCCCATCAGTTTCATACCAAATAGAAATAAACCTAATCCTCCAAATAATTCAATGATCATATTGAACTTGTCCACTATAATATCTCTCCTTCAAAATGCTCTTTTTAACTTATTCTTAATACATTTTTAATTTTTCTAACAATATTATAACGTGAATTTAACAATTAGAACATAAAAAAATGTAGAAACACCTACGACTTTCTACATTTTTTATTTAAACTATATATTTAAATCTATTTATTTATTAGTTTTCCATGGATTAAAAGCCTATTATTTTCTTGTTCATAGGAACATGTTGACAAAGTTACTATTTTATCCTCACTTGTAAGTTCATAATCCACAAGTTTATGCATAGACTTGTTCTTAAGTTCATTCAAATACTTTACATACTCTTCATCTGAACTAAAATTAAATCTATATGGATTAGTATTTGCTTGCTCAATGTATATTGAAAATATCTCATACTCTAAAGTTCCATCTTTTGTAGTTATATAAAACTTATTATTTAATTTTGCAAATTCACTATCCTTATAGCTATGAAGTGAACCAAACATACTCTTATCCTTCATATAATGTCCATGTATTATTGTATTTTTTTCATTGAAAGGGTCTGGATTATCACAAGATATAAATATTCCTCCACCAGCATTATATTCTTTCTTGAAGTTATGAGTAAGATAATAATCATTATCTTCTCCCTGAAGCACTGGATAATTAACTTTAGTGCCAGGTATCATAATCCATCCTTTAAATTCATTATTTATCTCATAAAGCTTATTATAATCTTCTTCCTTAAATACATATGCTTTAACATCTTCCTTATCTTTAGGATTATTATCATTATTCTCTACTACCTGTGGAGCATACTGTTCAATATCCTTATAACTACTAGCATTTTTCCTATACTCATTAAAAATAGTAAATAGCTCATAAGCTGACCATATAAAAACTATCAAAGCAATAACAAAAATAATTTTTCTAATAACTTCTCTCCATTTTTTACTCATATAAATCCCCCAAAATATCCTTTTATTTATAAATACTATTTAGCTAACTCTAATGCTATCTCCATCATTTCAGTAAAGCTATCTTGTCTTTCTTTTGGAGTAGTTTCCTCTCCCTTAAAAATATGATCTGAAATCGTAAGTATTGATAAAGCTTCTACACCATACTTAGCAGCTAATGTATATAATTCTGCACTTTCCATCTCTACTGCTAAACATCCATAATCTGCCCATAGCTTTATGGATACATCAGTATCATCATAGAATAAATCAGATGATAATATATTCCCTACCTTTACATTTGCTCCCTTACTTTTTGCAATATTATATGCTTCTAATAATAAATCAAAACTAGCTGTTGGAGCATAATCCATTCCATGAAATCTTCTTCTGTTAATTCCTGAATTAGTTGATGCACTTTGCGCTAAAACTATGTCTCTAACATTTACATCTTCATTCATAGATCCTGCTGAACCTATTCTTATTAATCTCTTAACTCCATAAAATCTAATTAACTCATTAACATATATAGAATGAGATGGCAATCCCATACCTGTACCTTGTACAGAAACTCTTTTACCTTTATATGTTCCTGTATATCCATACATTCCTCTAACTTCATTATAACACTTTGCATTTTCTAAATAATTTTCTGCTATAAACTTTGCTCTCAATGGATCTCCTGGTAATAATACAGTTTCTGCTATAGCTCCTTCTTCAGCCATTATGTGTAAATGTTTAGCCATAATAAAATCCTCCTAACAAAAATGTAATAAATTCTTTGTTTTTATTATATCCTATTTTAATATGTAAATTCTAATTCCTTTTAAAGTTAAATACAAGACTAGAAATTGTTAAATTTGAAAAACTATATGATATAATAGTAAATAAAATAATTTAATGGAGAGATTATTATGAAAGAACTAGAAACTAGAATAATAAAAATTGATGTAGCTGCCATTAGAAACACACTTGTTGAAAATGGTGCTCTTAAAGTTAAGGCTGAAAATCAAATAAACGATATATATGACTTTGAAGACGGAAGACTATTAGCTGAAAAAGGATATGCTAGAATTAGAACTGTATCTGATATATTAAATAATAAAGAAGTTATTTACATAACAGCAAAAAAAATGCTTTCCCAAGGTAAATTTAAAGAGATGGAAGAATATGAATTTGAAGTAGATAATAAAAAAACAGCAGAAGGAATGTATGAAGTACTAGGACTAAAATTACATCAATCTATAAAGAAATATAGGGAAAGCTATCAATTAGAAGATGGACTAGTAGAAATTGACATAAACGATACTACATTCTGCCCCTTTCCATATATAGAAATAGAAACTGACTCAGAAGAAAAGTTGGAAAGAATAGTTAGGTTATTAGGATATACTATGGAAGATACAACTTCTAAAACAATATATGAATTAATTGAAGAAAATGAATAATTAAGGTAGAGAAATTGCTAATGCAATTTCTCTTTTTATTTATAAAAACTCCGCAAAAGCGGAGTTTTCACCAAAGTTATTCATTATTTATTTTATAATTATACATTAAAGTTTCTCTCTTCTTGCAGAAGATCTTCTAAAATACTTCATAAGAGTCTCTTTATCGTTATCATGTATAGCCTTTTTTATCAAATCTAACTCTAACTCAAAATTATTGATAGCTTTCAACAAATTATTCTTATTTCCAAGGAAAAGTTCGCTCCATAATTCTTCATTAATATTAGCAATACGAGTTAAATCCCTATAACTATCCCCAATAAAACTTCCTGTATCTCTACCTTCTTCATCACTATTAATTAGAGCTACAGCCATAGCATGTGGTAATTGTGATGTAAAACCTATCATTTCATCATGAAATTCTGGAGTTATCCTTTTTACTCTTTTAAATCCCATTTTCAATGCTATATTTTCTACTAAATCTAAATTTTCTTTTTTATTTCTTTCTATTGGAGTTATTATATAATTTGCTCCTTTAAACACATCATTAGTTGCAAAATCTATTCCCTTTTTTTCTCTACCAGCCATAGGGTGTCCAAAAATAAAATCTACATTTTTAGGTAAAATTTCAATAATGTCTTTTATAAACATTTCTTTTATACCAGTTGCATCTGTTATTACAGAGCCAGGCTTGAAATTCTCCTTATTGTCCTCAATAAACTTCTTAACTAACTTAGGATAAATTGCTAGTATGGTCAAATCAGCTTCTTTAAAAAAACTTTCTCCAGTCTTGCACCCTTCTTTTATTAACCCTAGACTTTTAGCCTTAGTCAATGTATGTTCATCTACATCGACACCAAATACGTTATTATATCCAGCCTCTTTTAGTCCCATGGCAAAGGAACCACCAATTACCCCAAGACCTACTATAACAATATTCATCTATAATCCCCCTAATAAGATTAAATATCTTTACCTTCCATCTTTGCTATAACCTTAACCTTATCCATTAAGTTCTTAAAGCTTTCAGGCTTAATAGATTGTTGACCATCACTTAAAGCATTTTCTGGATCATTATGAACCTCAATCATTAATCCATCTGCTCCTGCCATAATAGCTGCTTTAGCAAGTGGCTCCACAAGATACCAGTATCCTCCTGCATGACTTGGATCCACTATAATAGGTAAATGAGATAATCTCTTAACCATTGGAACTGCACTTAAGTCTAAAGTATTCCTAGTATATGTTTCAAATGTTCTTATTCCTCTTTCACAAAGAATAACATTTTCATTACCACCAGCCATTATATATTCAGCTGACATTAACCATTCTTCAATAGTTGCTGATAAACCTCTCTTTAAAAGTATAGGTTTATTAGTTTTACCTATTTGCTTCAATAAATCAAAATTTTGCATATTCCTTGCACCTATTTGAATTACATCTACATTTTCTACAAAATCATCAATATAATCTGTAGACATTATTTCTGTTACTATTTGAAGACCAGTCTCCTGTTTAGCTACCTTTAATAGCTTAAGTCCCTCTAACTCAAGACCTTGAAAGCTATAAGGTGATGTTCTTGGCTTGAAAGCTCCACCTCTTAAGAAGTTTGCACCTGATGCTTTAACACTCTTCGCTACTTCTACAATCTGTTCTTCGCTTTCAACAGAACAAGGACCTGCCATTATTCCCAAATGGCTTCCACCAATTTTAACTCCATTAACATCGACTATTGTTGGTTCTGGCTTAAATAATTTATTAGCTTTCTTAAATGGCTCTTGTACCTTTAATACTTTATCAACGCCATCAATTCTAAGCATCTTATCTGGATCTAATATTCCAGTATCTCCAACACATCCTATTATGCAATAAGTCGATCCCTTAGAAAGGTTGGTTTGTAACCCCTTTCCTTCAACTATATTTACCACCTTGTTAATTTGTTCATCTCCACATTTAGGGTTCATTATAATAATCATATCTATTCCTCCTATACTAACCATATTTATTACTACCACCTTTGCTTCATTTAAATTACATATTATAAATTATAATGCCACAAAGGTGTATAAAACAATCCTACTATCCTACATATTAGTTTTTTTACATACTTTCTAATGCATTAATTGCTAGTATGTATCCAACTTCTCCAAAACCAGCTATCTGACCTACACATGCTGGTGCAGTAACTGAAATCTTTCTAAATTCTTCTCTTTTATGTACATTAGATAAATGTACTTCAATAGTTGGTATGTCCACTCCTTTAATTGCATCATGAATGGCATAACTATAGTGAGTAAACGCGCCTGGATTTATTACTATCCCTTCGTATTTTTCAAAATAAGCTTTCTGAATAAAATTAATAATTTCGCCTTCTATATTACTTTGAAAAATTTCTACTTGGTGACCTCTTTTTTCACCTTCATTCACTATATATTTGCATACATCTTTATAATCTTTTGTTCCATAAATATTTTTTTCCCTTATACCTAACATATTTAAGTTAGGACCATTAATAACCATAATCTTCATAACTTTACTCCTTGATTCTACCATTAAGGCTTTTCTTAATATTATCAATGGTATCTCTTATAAATCCATCATTTAAAACTTTTATATGTGAAGTTTCTTTATATAATTCATATCTTTCTTCATATAGCTTATAAACTTCACCAGCTCCATTTTTTAATAAAGGTCTTGTATTTATGTCTACATCTCCAATAATATTTTCAACAGGTCTATCTATAAACACTACTAAACTATTACTTCTTAGTATTTCTCTATTTATGGAAGTTTTTATCACTCCACCCCCAGTAGAAATTATGCTATTTCTCTTTTTAGAAAGCTCTTTACAAGCTTCTGTCTCCCACTTTCTAAATACTTCTTCACCTTCATTAAACAATTCATGGACTTCTTTTCCTGATATATCTACTATATATTTATCCATATCATAAAATGTATAATTTAGCTCTTTAGCAAGTACTTTACCTATTGTAGTTTTTCCACACCCAGGCATTCCTATTAAAAATACCCTATCCTTTAACATACTCATGAAAATTCTCCTTTTCTAGTTGAATTCACCATTAAGTTCTTCATAAATAATATTTGTTACCTTATTATCTATATTCATGTCTTGCCATATTTCTTGTGCCTTCACTGCTTGACCTACTAACATATATAATCCATCACAACTTTTTTTACCATTTAATTTAGCTAGCCTCAACAATTCTGTCTCTCTTGGGTTATATATTAAATCAACTATAGCTTCAAATCTTTTTATAACATTTTCACCCACAGGAGATTTTCCTACATTAGGATACATACCAACTGGAGTTGTGTTAATAAGTAAGTCACCTTCTAAACTCTGTAAGTCAGAATAATCTATTAGATTAACTTCACCACTCCAATTATTCTTCATCTTATTTCTACTTACTACAAATAGTTCCTTTACTCCTTTGTCTTGAAGATACGTAACAACTGCTTTTGCAGCTCCACCTGTTCCTAGTACTACTGCTCTTTTATCTTTAACTTCAATTTTACTAATATCTAGCATAAGGCCAAATCCATAATAATCTGTATTATAACCATAAAGTTTTCCATTCTCCAAACTTATAGTATTTACTGCCCCAATCTTTCTAGATTCATCCGATATAAAATCTAGCTGATCCATAATTTCTTTTTTATAAGGAATTGTTACATTCATACCCCTTATTCCAAATATCTTTATACTCTCTCCAACCTTCTTCACCTTATCCTTAGGTATAGGGAATAGTTTATAAGCCCCTTCAATTCCTATTAAATCAAATATTCTATTATGAATTTGTGGTGATAAACTATGAGATAGCTTTTCTCCTAATAAACCATAAAACTCCATACTACACTCCTTAGTTAGTTTTTCTTTCATAAGCACCTAACAATTTAAAGTATGCTGAATTTTCTTCTATAAGTCTTAGCGCATTCTTAACTTCTTTACCTTCTATATCTCCTTCGAAATCTAAGTATAAGAAATATCTCCAGGAAGTATCTTTCATTGGTCTAGATTCTATCTTTATAAGGTTAATATTATTTTCTGCAAAATGCCTTAATAATCTATATAATGTTCCAGCTTCATTTTCAAGTGAGAAGACTACACTCACCTTATTTGCCTCTTCTACCACCTTAAGCTCTCTTGATATAACAATAAATCTTGTAAAATTATCCTTTTGATTATTAATACATTCTTTTATTACTTTAAGTCCATAAATATCAGCTGCTCTTTTACTTGCAATGGCTGCCTTTGTATTATCACCAAGATCTTTAATAAGCTTTGCACTTATTGCGGTATTATGGAAAGGTATAAGTTTCCAATGATGATACTGCTTTAAAAATTCACTACTTTGCTCAATACCTTGTGGATGGGAATATATTTCATCTATTTCTTCTACTATAGAACCTTCTAATCCTACTAAGTGCTGTTCAATTCTAATGCATTCCTCACCTAAAATATAGAATCCATACTTTCTTAACAAATCATAAGTATCAGATATTCCTCCAGTTGAAGAATTTTCTATAGGAATAATTCCATAATCTACCTCTCTATTTTGAAGAGCAATAAACACATCTTCAAATTCTTCATAAGCACCTCTTTCACATTCTTCTCCAAAGAACTTTATTAAAGCCTCTTCTGTAAATGCACCACTTACTCCTGGAAATCCCACCTTCTTATTTTTATTAATACTTTCTCTTTCTATATTTATATCCTTAAACTTTTCCTCATCTTGGATTTTTCTTTTTTGCAGCCCTCTGCTTATTTCCATAGTCGCATTCATAAATCTAACTACTTCATCTGAATAGTCTTTATTATTTAATGTATCTACTGCTTTTTGTATTACTTCTGCTTCTCTTCCTTTTTGAAGAACTTCTAATTTATTATCTTTTTTATACTTAGCAACATTAAGTACGACGTTCATTCTTTTTTCAAACAAACTAGTAAGCTCTCTATCTATATCATCAATCTCTTTTCTATAGTCATCTAAAGCTCCCATCCATATCGCCCCTTTACTAAATCAAGAATTCCTATTGCACACACAGCCTCAACTACGGGTATAGCTCTTTGAACTATGCAAGGATCATGCCTGCCTTCAATGATTAAAGATTCATTTTTATGTTCTCTTATATTTATTGTATTTTGCCCCTTTATTATAGATGCAGTTGGCTTTATAGCACATTTAAATATAATAGGCATACCATTTGTAATACCTCCTAGTACTCCACCATTATTGTTACTTCTTGTTTTTACTTCCTCATTTTTATAGTAAAACTCATCATTAGCTTCTGATCCATATAATTCAACAATATCAAAACCTAATCCAAACTCTACTCCTTTAACTGCTGGAACTGAGAATAAAAGATGCGATAATGTTGATTCAACTGAATCAAAGAACGGATCACCAAGTCCTGCTTCTATCCCTATGACACCACATTCAATTACGCCTCCAACGGAGTCTCCATTAGATTTAGCTTCCAAAATAACCTTTCTCATTTCCTCTTCCTTTTCAGGCTTTAATAAAGGTAATTCTTTCTTCCTAAGTTCATCTAATAGTTCTCTAGATATGTCGGTATAATCAAATGATTCATCACTTATACTCTTAATTTTCTTTACATGAGCACCAATATATATCCCTTTAGCTTCTAATATTTGTTTACATATAGCTCCTGCAAATACTAAAGGTGCTGTAATTCTTCCAGAGAAGTGCCCTCCCCCTCTGTAATCATTAAAACCAGCGTATCTTATATTACCTGTGTAGTCGGCATGACCTGGTCTCATTAAATCCTTTAACTTCCCATAGTCTTTTGATCTTGTATCTCTATTTCTTATCATTCCACAAAGAGGTGTCCCAGTTGTTTTGCCTTCAAAGAACCCACTTAAAATTTCAGGAACATCACCCTCTTTTCTAGGAGTAGATAATTTGCTTCTACCTGGTGCTCTTCTCTTCATTTCATCATCTACTTTATTTAAGTCTAATTCTATTCCCGAAGGAAGACCATCTATAGTTATTCCTATAGCATTTCCATGAGACTCTCCAAATATGGATACCTTTATGTTATTTCCCCATATGCCACTCATCTAATCTTCCTCCTAGCTTCTTAAAATCTTCAAAAAAGTGTGGGTATGATTTTGATACACACTCATAGTCTTTTATAATAATAGGAGCCTTACATCTTGTTGAAGCAATAGCTAAAGTCATTGCTATTCTATGATCCTTATGACTCCAAACTTCTACTCCACCTTCTAGTTCCCCAACACCTTCTATAATTAATCCCTCTGACTTTTCAGTAACTTTAGCTCCCAATTTATTTAATTCCTGTGTAACTGCTGCAAGTCTATCACATTCTTTAATTCTAAGTCTTCCTGCATTAATAATTTCTGTTTTCCCATTGCTTAATGCTGCCACAGCTGATAATACTGGTATAATGTCTGGACATTGAGATGCATCAATTAATGTAGAGTTTAAATGCTTAACTTGTCCATTCATTCCTAAATTAGTCTTTTCTATTACTACCCCCATTCTTTCTAATATATCAACCACTTCTCTATCACCTTGAAGAGAATCCTCTTTAAGATCAAGTATTGTAACCTCATTTCCTAAAGCATCGGCTGATAAAAAGAATGCACCTTGAGAATAGTCTCCCTCTACTCTATAGTCTCTACTTCTATACCTTTGATTACCTTTAATAATAAATTCTTTATATTCATTATTTATAACTTTTATGCCAAAGTCCTTCATAGCAGAAAGAGTTAAATCTAAATATCCTTTAGATTCTAGCTCTGTTGTAATAGAAATTTTAGAATCTCCATCTAGTAATGGTAATGTAAATAGCAAACCTGTTATAAACTGAGAGCTTATATTTCCTTCTACTTCATAAGTTCCTGCCCTTAATTTCCCCGATATAACTAAATCTAAAACACCATTTAAATAGCTATACTCTATGCCTTGACTATCAAAAATATCATAGTACGTCTTTAACGGTCTTTTTCCAAGGTTCCCTCTTCCAACAAATCTTGTTACACCTTCAAATGCTAGAGAAATAGGTACTAAAAATCTTAATGTAGATCCAGACTCATTACAGTCCACTACCCTTTCAAAATCTCTATTAACACTTAACTCTTTAGAGTTAATCCCTCTTACTTCTAAACATTCATTTTTCTCCTCAATAACAGCTCCTAAAGCTCTCATCCCATTTATAGTTGCTATTATGTCATCTGAATAATCTATATTACTAATTTTACTTAGTCCATCTCCTAATGCCGCACATATTACAGCTCTATGTGCCATACTCTTTGATGGTGGAATTTTCACTTCTCCATTAAGTCTACTTGGATATACCTTTATATCTGCCACTATCTCACCACCTTAAAGAAATCTGATGTTGTATCATATATAATGCTTTCACCTATACTCTTTAATAAAATTACCTTTAAAACATTTCCTATATTCTTTTTATCTAAAGAAATAGTATCTATAATCTTATTATTATCTTTAATATCAACTTTATATGGAAGGTCATAATTTATAAGAATTTCTTTTATTTCTTCAGCTACACCTTTTTCAGTTATCCCCTCATCTTCGCTTTTTAAAGAAATATTATACATTCCAATAGCCACTGCTTCACCATGACTATATCCAGTGAAATTATAATATTTTTCTATTGCATGACCTAAGGTATGACCAAAATTTAAAAGCATTCTTTCTCCTAAATCTTTTTCATCTCTCTCTACAACAGACTTTTTAATATAACAACATTTATATAAAATATCTTCTATATTATTCATAACTTCTTCTCTTGATTTTAATGATTTAAGCATATAGAAGAAATCTCTATCCTTAATACATCCGTATTTAATTACTTCTGCCATCCCATCTTTATAAAATTTTTCAGGCAAGGTATTAAGTACATCAGGATCTATAAAAACTGCTTTAGGTTGATAAAAACTTCCTACTAAATTCTTTCCCTTTTCCAGGTCTACAGCAACCTTACCTCCTACAGAACTATCTACTTGAGCAAGCAAAGATGTAGGAATCTGTATAAATGAAACTCCTCTTAGGAAAGTGGAGGCTACAAAGCCTCCTAAGTCTCCAATTACGCCTCCACCTAAAGTAATTATAAGTTCTTTTCTAGTTAGCTTAAAATCTAAAAGTTCATTATATATACTTGGTAATGTGCTAAATGACTTGGTCTTCTCCCCTGGAGCTAAAACCATTTTTCTAGTTTTATAACCGATCTTATCTAATTCATCTTTAACCTTAGAACCATAATACTTATCTACATTTTCATCTGTAATTATAAATATCTTTTCACCAAAATATATATTCTTAAGTTCTTCACCTAACTTGTTTAACAATCCTTTTTCTATTAAGATGTTATAGCTATTTTCTTTTAGATCAACAAATAAATTTTTTTTCACTTATAATCATCCTTCTAATTAAATTTCTCTTCCCACTGCTTTAGCAATAACTCTTAATTCTTCTAGCAAATTACCATATACATCTGGTTTAATTGATTGTTGTCCATCGCACCATGCATTAGCTGGATCATTGTGTACTTCAATTATTAAACCATCTGCGCCTATAGCTACTGCTGCTTTTGATAGTGGGTCTACCATCCACCACTTTCCTGCTGCATGACTTGGGTCTATTACAACTGGTAAGTGACTTAATTTTTTAACTGCTGGAACAGCACTTAAATCTAATGTATTTCTAGTATATGTCTCAAATGTTCTTATACCTCTTTCGCAAAGAACTATATTTTCATTGCCACCAGCCATTATATATTCAGCTGACATTAACCATTCTTCTATAGTAGCAGATAATCCTCTTTTCAAAAGAATAGTTTTTGATGTCTTTCCTAATTCTCTTAAAAGATCAAAGTTTTGCATATTTCTTGCACCAACTTGAATGACATCAACGTTCTCTTCAAATACCTCTATATCATATGGTGACATAATTTCCGTTACTATTGGAAGTCCTGTCTTTTCTCTAGCTATCTTTAGTAATTCTAATCCATCATATTTTAATCCTTGGAATGAATATGGTGAAGTTCTAGGCTTGAATGCTCCACCTCTTAAGAAATTTGCCCCTAATTTCTTAACATCTTCAGCAATTGAACAAATTTGTTCTTCTGTTTCAACTGAGCAAGGCCCTGCTATCATAGCAAGCTTCTTTCCACCTATCTTATTTCCTTTTACATCAACAATTGTTGGTTCAGGGTGGAACATTTTATTAGCTTTTTTGAAAGGCTCTGCTACATGCATTACTCTTTCTACATTTCTATTTGCTTCTATTTGTGTAGGATCTAATCTACTTGTATCTCCAACCAACCCTAATATAATTAAATCTTTTCCTACTACAGGATTAACCTCAACTCCCTTGTTTTTAAGAGCCTCTGTTAATCTGTCAATCTCTTTTTGCTCTGTGTTTGGTTTTAAAATTACTATCATGTTTTTGCCCCCTTAAAATATATAATATTTAATTTTATTTAATAAAAAAGAGAGCCTTTAATGAGCTCTCTCTAATAATTACATATAAAAATATTCAACCTTAACTTAAATTATTAAATACTCATTTGAAAAGAATTATTTATTTTTTTGCAAAAGAAGTAGCCAGCGCTAAAGTAAAAGCCCCAGAATATAAAGTATATAAAGCTATAAAATTTTGCCACTAATGCTTCTATAATTCCTTTCATAATATCCTCCATCCCATGTGAAAAACACGGTATCTTTTTTCATTAATTATATCAAACTCACTTCCAGTGTCAATATTTTTTTATATTTTTTTACAAAATTGGAGAAAGTAATCTTATTATAGATTCTTTCATTTTAAGCCAGTTACTCCTTCCATTATATTCTGCTTTAGTAATTAGCTCTGAATCATTTATATCTACAAAAAATTGATTTTCCATATCCCTTGCTACATTTGCATCATATATAAAGACATTAACTTCAAAATTTAACTTAAAACTTCGTATATCCATATTAGCTGTTCCTACACTAGCCACTTGCCCATCAACAACAATAGTTTTAGAATGTATAAATCCATTTTCATAGGTATATACCTTACCACCAGCTTCAATAATATCTCCTATATATGAACTTGCAGCCCATTTCATAAATATATGATCAGGCTTTCCTGGTATTATTATTCTAACATCTACACCTGACAAAGCCGCTAACTTTAATGCTTCTAACATAGGTTCATCGGGAACAAAATATGGAGTTTGAAGATATATATTCTTTTTAGCATTATTAATCATTTTAATGTAAGCATGCTTAATATACTCTTCTTTATGGTCAGGTCCACTTGTAACTACTTGTATTCCTTTATCTCCATCTTTGTAAGGATATTGGGGATAAAATACTGTAAAATCATCTATTTTTTCTCCAGAAGCATAACACCAGTCTAGAAGAAATCTTTCATTTAAATCATTTACTGCTTCCCCTCTTATTCTTACGTGAGTATCTCTCCAAAATCCTACTTTTTCATCTAAATTAACATATTCTTTTCCAACATTAAAGCCACCAGTATAGGCATATTCACCATCAATAACTACAACTTTTCTATGATTTCTATAGTTAATACGGGTATTTATATGAGGTAATATTCCTGGAAAGAATATTTCAAACTTCCCTCCATTTAGTATATACTTTTTTAAACTTCTTTTTGTAAGTTTATATGAGCCCATACTATCAACTAAAAATCTTACTTCTACACCTTCAGCAGCCTTCTCCTCTAATACTTTTATTATCTCTCTGCCTATACTTTCTTTTCTAAATATATAATATTGAATATGTATGTATTTCTTTGCACCTCTTAAATCTTCTAATAACCTTGCGAATTTATCTTCTCCATCATAATATATTTCAATATCATTTCCTATAGTATATTTAGCTCCAGAATGATTGTAATTCATTCTCATTAAATCTAAATATTCATCATTTCCAGAATGACCTTCACTGGACTGAGTAAACTGAATAGATAATTCCCTTCTTTTATTTTCATCAAGAACTGTTTTTTCTTTAAACAATCTTTCTCTACTAAGATTTTGACCAAGAAGAAGATATATAATAAATCCTATTCCAGGAAGTAATATCATTATTAACAACCATGCCCATGTTGTTGTTGGATCTTTTCTTTCTATAAAAATAAGAGAGAAAGAAAAGACTATATTCATCACTAGAATAAGAATACCTATAGCAATTGCTATTTTCATAATAATTCTATCCTCCTAATTATACTAATTATTAAAATTATATCTTTTTTGAATATAGTAATCAAATTTAAATATATAACTTATGTAAACTTTCCATTAACTTTATTGACATATTTTGTAAATTGAAAGTATACTAAAATTACATTATATAGGAGGTTTATTATGATTATTTTATTATACATTCTTTTAGTTTTTGTCATTTTATTAATTATAGGTTTAATATGCGAGGAACTCTTATCCTTTCTTGAAAATAAAAATCTGAAAGCTCCGGGAGATATGATAAAGTTAAACACCGGTAATACTCATATATTTTCTAAAGGAAATGGAAACAATACTGTAGTATTTACATCAGGTCATGGAGTAACTAGCCCTTATTGTGATTACTATAAGCTTCAAGAAAATGTATCTAAGTTCTCAAAAACAGCATTATTTGAACGGTATGGATATGGTTTTAGTGACAATGTAGAATATGATGCTAATATAGATGCCATTGTTGAAAATTTAAGACAATCTCTAAAAGCATCAGGTCACACTCCTCCATATGTAATAGTTGCCCACTCTATGGCAGGATTAGAGGCATTACGTTTTGCTCAACTATATCCTAACGAAGTAAAAGGAATAGTTATGATTGATGCATTAAATCCTTGGTTCATAGAACACAAGAAAAAAACAAGCATTATATCAATTCGCCTTCTACAAATTTTAAAATATACTGGTATCTTAAGATTATTAACTTTAACTCCCTATTTTAAAAATAAACTTCAAATTAATAATATGGCTGATGAAGTAAATAGAATAAAAAAAGCTTTATTTACAAGAAACTTTTGGAATGAAGATATGATTAACGAACTTAAGAACTTATCTTCTAATTGTACTAAAGTATTAGATAAATCTCAGTCAATTGGAGATATACCTTTAATTATTCTAACAGCAGAAAATGAAAAAAACTTCAGCAAAGAAGAAAAGGCCGCTTGGGTTAACACCCAAAAAGACTTAATCACTTGGTCTTCAAGGAGTAAGCAAGTATTTGTTAAGGGAGCCGATCACTTTATTCATCATACTCACCAAGATGTTGTTTTAATTGCAATAAAAGAAATCCTAGAAGATTAATCTTCTAGGACTTTTTTCTATTTACTAACCGAAATATCTATTTAATAATCCCTTGAATGCTTGACCATGTCTAGCTTCATCTTTGCACATTTCATGAACTGTATCATGAATTGCATCTAGATTTAATTGCTTAGCTAATGTAGCTAAATCTTTCTTACCTTGGCAAGCTCCGTGCTCTGCATCAACTCTCATTTGTAAGTTAGTCTTAGTATCTGCTACTACTACTTCTCCTAATAACTCAGCGAACTTTGCAGCGTGTTCTGCTTCTTCAAATGCTATTCTTTTATATGCTTCTGCAACTTCTGGGAATCCTTCTCTATCAGCTTGTCTTGACATTGCTAAGTACATTCCTACTTCTGTACATTCTCCCATAAAGTTAGCTTGTAATCCTTCTATAACTCTTGGATCTATATCCTTAGCTACTCCTACTCTATGCTCATCAGCCCATGTCATATCTTCTGATTGTTCCATGAACTTTTCTGGTCCTACTCCACATAATGGGCACTTTTCTGGTGCGCTTTCTCCTTCATGAACATATCCACATACTGTACAAACAAATTTTTTCATATCTTTTCTCCTCCTATATTTTAAACCTTATATTTTAATCTTATCTAGTAAAATCTTTTTGTTATTCTCTACAGTTTTTATTATATAATAATAATTATTATTTGTAAATAGTTTTTTGTTATTTTTTTATATTATTTTTTTATTTTCAATTTCATTAGAAAATACTCTAATTTGAAGTTAAGGATTTTCTTATTCAAATCAAAAAAAGATAGACGATTGGTTCGTCTATCTTTCTCTATTTATTAACCAAAATATCTGTTTAATAATCCCTTGAATGCTTGACCATGTCTAGCTTCATCTTTGCACATTTCATGAACTGTATCATGAATTGCATCTAGATTTAATTGCTTAGCTAATGTAGCTAAATCTTTCTTACCTTGGCAAGCTCCGTGCTCTGCATCAACTCTCATTTGTAAGTTAGTCTTAGTATCTGCTACTACTACTTCTCCTAATAACTCAGCGAACTTTGCAGCGTGTTCTGCTTCTTCAAATGCTATTCTTTTATATGCTTCTGCAACTTCTGGGAATCCTTCTCTATCAGCTTGTCTTGACATTGCTAAGTACATTCCTACTTCTGTACATTCTCCCATAAAGTTAGCTTGTAATCCTTCTATAACTCTTGGATCTATATCCTTAGCTACTCCTACTCTATGCTCATCAGCCCATGTCATATCTTCTGATTGTTCCATGAACTTTTCTGGTCCTACTCCACATAATGGGCACTTTTCTGGTGCGCTTTCTCCTTCATGAACATATCCACATACTGTACAAACAAATTTTTTCATATCATTCTCCTCCTCTATATATACAACATTAATTAACTTTTAAAATTCATCTTTTGTTTCTTAATATTTATTCTCTTCTGCTCTACATTTGTTATTATATAATAATAATTATTGTTTGTAAACACTTTTTTTCATTATTTTTTTCTATTTTTATCCTATTATATAATAGGATTCTTATTTTTTGCAAATAATTATTTTAATAGACATCTTTTATATATGAAGATATAATTTTATTGTTAATAAATTAATCATATTAAACTAAGGAGAAAAATATGGAAGATAATAATTTAAAAAGAGAACTTGGACTAACTGCAGCTACAGCTATTGTTGTCGGAAATATGATGGGATCAGGTATTTTTACTTCCCCCCAAAGTCTTGCTCAAGTGGCAAACCCAACAACAACAATTCTTGCTTGGATAATTACAGGAATAGGTTCTGTTCTACTAGCTCTTTCTTTTGCTAACTTAGGAACCAAGTACCCTGCAACAGGTGGTCCTATAGTATACACCCATAAAGCATTTGGGGAATTTACTGCATTTTTAGTAGCTTGGACATTTTGGATTGGTTCATGGATTGGTAATGCTGCTATAATAACAGCAATAATTAGATATTTAACTCCTTTTTTTCCAATACTATCTTCAAATGGATTAATTGCTTTTTTAGTTTCTTCTGCATTCTTATGGATAATGACCTATATAAATTATAAAGGTGTTAAAGAAGCTGGAATTATTGGAATAATTACTACTACATTAAAATTACTAGTTATACTTGTATTCTTAATAATAGCTGTAATTGGATTTAACCCTGAATATCTTAAGACTTATTCTTCTTCTGAGGTTACTGGATTAGGATCCCTTGCACCTGCAATAGCTGTTACCTTATGGTCATTTGTTGGATTAGAAAGTGCTGTTGTTTCAGGTGGTGAAATAAAAAATCCTGAAGTTAATATTAGAAGAAGTACAGTAATTGGAACAATTTTTGCTTCTATTATATACTTATTGCTTTCAATTTTAGCTATGGGTGGATTATCACAAGCAGATCTTGCTTCATCTAATGCACCTTTATCATCTATAATAAATAATATAACTGGAGGCACTTGGGGTGGAGCATTTATATCTATCGGGGTAGTCATTTCAGCCGCTGGAGCTTGTTCAGGTTGGATAATGACAACAGCAAGAATGGCTTATGCAGCCGGTACTGATGGATTATTTCCTAAATTCTTCAGTAAATTACATCCAAAGTTTAAAACTCCTGTAGTAGCTTTATTTATATCCTCACTTTGTACTAACATACTTTTAATTGCTAATTATGTTTCAAGTTTAACTTCAGCTTTCGACTTTATGATAAATCTTGCAACTTTATCATTTATTCCAGCCTATGCTTTAAGTGCTTGTGCTGAAATTATCCTTACATATAAATCAGGAAATAGATTAAGCTTTGGTAGATTTATAAAGCATGCCTTCTTTTCCTTATTAGCATTTGCATATTCACTGTATATAATCTATGGATCAGGATCTGTTTCTGCAATGTGGATGTTTATATTAATGCTTATAGGAATACCATTTTACGTATATAAAAAATTACAAGATAATAATAATTAATAAAAAATAGCTGTAGTGCAATATATGCACTACAGCTATTTTTTATTTTATCTAATTTCTTTTCCAAAAGGCATTAATGATAACTTTGCCAGCTTAAAACATTGTGCAGCAAATGGTATTCCTACAATAGTTACACATAATAAAACTGCACTTACTAAATTACCTATACATAACGCTAAACCACCAAATAATAACCATAATATATTCAATAGTAGATTTCCTGCACTATCGCTTACAGTAACTACTTCTTTACCAAAAGGTGCAAATTGTAAACTTGCCATTTTAAAACATTGCAATCCCACTGGTATTCCTACTATAGTTAAGCACCAAAGTAATCCTGCAAATAACCAGCCCAACGCATTAAAAAATCCCCCAAATATAATCCATATAATATTTCCTAAACAACTCATCTTTATCCCCCTACGATTTTATTTATACATTATATACTAAATTCCTAAGTTTTGAATAAACTTTTTCTTAATATAATATAAAAATTTAAAACATACTTAATTTTTTATGACTGTATATACAAAAATACTTTCAATACATTTAAATATTAAAGTATATCTTATATAAAAGTTTAACTTATTTAATATAAAGGAAAAGAAATTCAGATGATAGATGATTTAATTTTTGTGAAAAAATTACAGAATTAAATGTTCTAAATACTATTCCAAGAAAAACTTTGTCTAAGCTTATCCTTTTTATAATATCTGTTTGTAATATTTGCATTATTTAATACACTTAGGATACTTGGGAGTATATAAAAGCGTGTGTTTCATGTAAATATTTGGTATAATTAACTTATCGATTTGATTATAGGGGGAATCTAACATGAATATTACTAAAAAGCTTATAAAACCATTTACTACTTTATTACTAGGTGTTTTTACACTTGTCGGTTTAATTGGATGTGGAGATAAAACACCTGTAGCTGAAGGATATTTATGGACTGCTACTAAAGGGGATATAACAATTAATTTAATTGGTACTATGCATCCTGCTCCTAGTACTCATAACTTCTTTAATAAAAAGGTAACTAAAATACTAAAAAATACAGATGTTCTATCTGTAGAAGCTGATATTACTGATATGGCTAAAGTTAATGCTTCTCAAGATAAATTGCTAAACACTTCTGATAAAACAGCTAAAAATCAATTGACTGAGGATGAAATAAAAAAAGTTAATGAAATATTGGCACCATCTAATATGAACATTAGTGCTTTATCTGTATTAACTCCTGCTGGTATAGTATCTATACTTGAAAGCACTATGTATCAAGGAGAAAATTATACTACTTCTTTTGATGAACTACTAATAAAAAAATCTCAAGAAAAAGGTATTGAACTTCATGAACTTGAAAGTGTTGACTTCCAACTTGATTTATTGAATAACTTATATACTTGGGATGATGTAAAAGCCACTATATCAACAGTTGCTGATTCTACAAAAAAAGAAGAAACTATTAAATATCTAAAAGATACTTTTAACGCATATGTTGATGGGAATATAGAATTTCTAGAAGAAGATGTTGCAAATATGAAGAAGGAAGTTCCTGAATTCTATGATGCTTTAGTTACTCAAAGAAATATAAAAATGGCAGAAAATATTGATAAGCTAGTGGAAGATGGAAAAAATCATACTATAGCTGTTGGATGCAAGCACTTTATTGGTGAAGATAGCATTTTAAAAGAATTAGAAAAGAGAGGCTACACTATAAATAGACTATAGTTGACTTTAACTCATATAAAATATATAATTATTTATACTATTGAATATTTTAGTGCGTTGATTAGAAGTAGTACCATTTAATTATAACTTTAGAGAGCTGTTGGTTGGTGGAAAATAGTGTTGTAAACTTGGGAACTTGTCTATGAGCATACTTGTAAAAACAAGTACGGGTAAGCCCGATATAGTTATTGAGTGAGGATATTTTTTATCCTAATAAGAGTGGTACCACGGAAATTTTACCTTTCGTCTCTTAATATAGAGATGAAGGGTTTTTATTTTTATTACAGATTTTAAGGAGGATTTTTTAATGGGAAACTACGGAACTGCTGTTGATAAAAAATGGCAAGAAAAATGGGAAAAAGAAGAATTATATAAGTTTAATCCTGAAAATTTAGATAAGAAACTTTATACTTTAGAAATGTTCTCTTATCCTTCAGGTAGCCAGTTACATGCTGGTCACTGGTTTAACTATGGACCAGTTGATACTTGGGCTAGACTTAAGAGAATGCAAGGTTATAATGTATTCCAACCAATGGGATTTGATGCCTTTGGTTTACCAGCTGAAAACTTTGCAATAAAGACCGGTATTCACCCTCAAGATTCAACTTATAAGAATATAAAAACTATGGAAGAACAATTGAAGGCTATGGGAGCTATGTTTAACTGGGAAAGCGAAGTAGTGACTTGTGATCCAGAATATTATAAGTGGACTCAATGGTTATTCCTTCAACTTTATAAGAAAGGATTAGCTTACAGAAAGAATGCACCTGTTAACTGGTGCCCATCTTGTAATACAGTTTTAGCTAACGAACAAGTTGTTGATGGTGCTTGTGAAAGATGTAATACTGAAGTTACTAAGAAAGAACTTACTCAATGGTTCTTAAAAATAACTGATTATGCTGATGAATTATTAGATAAATTAGATGATTTAGATTGGCCTGAAAAAACTGTAGCTATGCAAAAGCACTGGATTGGTAGATCTACTGGTGCAGAAGTTACTTTCAAAGTTAAAAACTCTGATTTAAGCTTTGATGTATTTACTACAAGAGTTGATACGTTAAATGGTGTAACTTATGTTGTTTTAGCTCCAGAAAATAAGCTAGTAGATAAACTTACTGCTGATGAGAATAAGGCTGCTGTTGAAGAATATAAAGAACTTGCTGCTAAGCAAAGTGAAATTGAAAGACAATCAATCACTAAAGAAAAAACTGGGGTATTCACTGGTTCTTACGCTATTAACCCAATCAATGGTAGAGAAGTTCCAATATGGATTTCTGACTATGTACTTGCAACTTATGGTACAGGTGCAGTTATGGCTGTTCCAGCTCATGATGAAAGAGACTTTGCTTTTGCTACAAAGTTTAATCTACCAATTGAAAGAGTTATTGCAGCTAAAAAAGGTGAAGAAACTGAACTTCCATACTGCGAACATGGTGTTTTAGTTAACTCAGGTGAATTTGATGGATTAGAAACAGCTGAAGCTAAGGAAAAGATAGTTGAAAAACTAGCTTCTCAAAACTTAGGTTCAATGAAGGTTAACTTTAGATTAAGAGATTGGTTAGTTTCAAGACAAAGATACTGGGGAGCTCCAATTCCTATGATCTACTGTGATAAATGTGGAACTGTTCCAGTCCCAGAAGATCAACTTCCAGTTAAGTTACCTTATGATGTTGAATTTGCTCCAGATGGAAAATCACCACTTGCTAAGAGTGAAGAATTTAAGAAGTGTACTTGTCCACAATGTGGTGGAGAAGCTACAAGAGAATGTGACACTTTAGATACTTTCGTATGTTCATCTTGGTACTACTTAAGATATCCTGATAGCAAAAATTCAGAAAAAGCATTTGATCCCGAAATAATTAATAAAATGCTACCAGTTGATAAATATGTTGGTGGTCCTGAACATGCTTGTATGCACCTTCTTTATGCTAGATTCATAACTAAGGCATTAAGAGATATGGGATACTTAACATTTGATGAACCATTTACATCTCTTACTCACCAAGGATTAATCCTAGGACCTGATGGTCTAAAGATGAGTAAATCTAAGGGAAACACAATTTCTCCTGATGATTATATCAAGCAACATGGTTCTGATGTATTTAGAATGTACCTAATGTTTGGTTTTGCTTACACAGAAGGCGGAGCTTGGAGTGATGACGGAATTAAGTCTGTTGCTAGATTCGTAGATAGAATTGAAAGAACTCTTGATTCTGCTAATGAAGCTATTAAAGCTGGAAATGGTAAGTCTACTATAGATAAGGCTGAAAAAGAACTAAACTTCTGGAGACATACTGCAATAAAGGGTGTTTCTGAAGATGGAGATAAGATGCAATTTAACACAGCTATAGCAAGAATGATGGAATTCGTAAATGCATTATCAAAATACATGCAAGAAGAAACTAAGAATCTTGATTTCTTAAAGGAAGTTATCTTAGACTTCATCAGATTACTTGCACCATTTGCTCCTCACTTCTCTGAAGAACAATGGAACTTAGCTGGCAACGCTACATCAGTATTTAATGAAGCTTGGCCGACTTTTGATCCTAAGGCTTTAGTTAAGGATGAAGTAGAAATAGCTATACAAATTAATGGTAAGATAAAAAATAGAATAAATGTTGCTTCTGACCTTGATGAAGAAGGAATTAAAGCAGCTGCTTTAAACGATGACGTTATTAAACAAAATACTGAAGGAAAAACAGTTGTTAAGGTAATTGTTATAAAAGGTAGATTAGTTAATATAGTTGTTAAGTAATAGAAAGAGTGTATCTAAAAATTTAGATACACTCTTTTATCTTTGTGTACTAACAACCATTAATTATAGCCGTAACTAATGGTTGTTCTACTATTAACTATTCCATCCCTTGATTAAGTACTTCTTTAAATCCAGCTAAAACCTTACTTACTAGTTCTTCATCTAACTGCTCATAGAACTTAATATATCCTGATTGATCTAATGCTTCTGATAAATCCTTACACATAGCCATCCATGTCTCTGGTACATATACCCAAACTATTTCATCATATTTACAGCTCAATAAAAAGTGTTCCATCCCAAAGAAGGAATATTCTTTAATATCATGTAATTTATTAAGCTTAATGTAATCTTCTACTACCTGCATAGATAATTTATATTCATATATATCTGTATAAAAGAAATCAAAGCTATCTTTTGATGCATTGAATGCATCACCTACTATAATTTCTATCTTTTCATTTTCTCCAAAATTTCTTTTATAAAGCTCAACTACATCCTCACTAATTTCATACACAACTACTTTTTCAACATCTTGCTTTTTAGCTAACTCCTGAGCTACATATCCTAATCCTAAACCTACAATACCAACTTTACCAGTTGCAAATTTTATAAATTCGTATGATCCTTCTATTTCTTTAGGACTTAATCTCATCCAAACTCTCTTATTCTCTCCTATTAACTCTGGTATTGGTCCAGTAATATTATCATATTTCGTATATAAGTATCCTTCAACTTTACCATTTAAAGAATCTCTTTTTAAAATTTCAAATCCCCCTATTGCTCCACTATCTATTTTATCTTCATACTCTTTTATTTTATCTATTATAAATTCTTTATTATACGGTAACATTAAATCAATTCCCCTTGCTGTAGTTATTTGTATTTCAAGTATAATAACTTTACATATTAGTTAAACTATACATGATAATATTATAACCATAACTAATAACTATGAATAGTATTAATATAAAAACTTCTTGAAAAAATTTGAAGTTATGTTATACTAGTTGTAGTGATATATATTATCAATTAATAGAAATTATAAGTAGGTGAAGTTAATGAAAAATATAACTATAAACGAAGAAGCATATAAAGAATTTAAAGAATTCTTAGACGAAAATAAAGTTGAATCTTATAATATTAGAATCAACTTAGGAGGATATGCATGTAGCGGTCCTGTTTTTAATATTTCTGTAAGTGAAGCAACAGATGCAGATGTAACAGAAGTTGTTAACGACATTACTTTTATTATGGAAAAGAGCTTAGTTGATGAATTCGGTGGATTCATTATCGTTTCAAGCGAAGAAAATCAAGGTAGAGGACTTTCATTAAAACCAGTAATCGCTCCAGAAGGTAGCGGATGTGGAAGCTGCGGTGGCGGTTGTCACTAATTTAAGCATAAAAAGGATGTTGCAATTTTAGCAACATCCTTTACTCTATCTAATATATTCCCCTACATTTTCTTTTGTAACAATTACATGTGGAATTCTTATATATCTTGCATCTATACCGTTATCCTTATCTAATATACTTTCTGATGACACTCTCAAAGCAGTATCAAATATAGCTTTACCTTGTTTATAGGCATCACTAATTACTGTCCCTGTCATTTCTCCATTATCTATTGCTTTAAGAGCATCCTTAATTCCATCTACTCCTACAATTAAAGGCATATTATTTTTAATTTTAGACTTATTTAATACATCTATTGCTCCTAAAGCCATATCATCATTATTACTAATAATAAGTTCTACTTTATCGTTATATTTTTCAATCCATCTGGCCACTTTTTCTGACGCTTCAGTTCTTGACCAATTAGCAACCTCACTACCTAACTTTTCTACTTTAATTCCATTGTCTACTAATCTTTTTATGCTATATTCAGTTCTTATTGAAGCATCTTGATGTCCTTGCTCTCCCTCTAACATAACATACTGTATTTTTCCATCACCATTCTTATCAACATCACTTGGATTATTTTTATATTTTTCTATTACTATATCTCCCTGCATCATCCCTGATTGTTCTGCTTGCGCACCAACATAATATACTTTATTCCACATATTCATATCTTCTTCTACTGGCTCTCTGTTAAAAAAGATAACTGGTATATTAGCATTTTTTGCTTTATTAATTATTGTTGCCGCAGATCTTCTATCAACAAGATTTATGCACATTACATCATATCCTTGATCAATAAACATATCGACTTGCTCATTTTGATTATATTGGTTAGACTTTGCATCCTCTACATTTAAAGTTATACTATAACTCCCCTCACTTCTTTTTTCTTTTGTTATATTTTCTATATTAGATATAATGCTAGAAATAAAAATGTCATCTTGCTCATATACGCTTATTCCTATTTTTATATCATTTAAATCTTCCTCTTCATTATTACGGCTATTACATGAAATTAATGAACTATACATATAAATAGTTGATAATACTAATATAAATCTTCTCATACTCTTTCTCATCTTTATACCATCCTAACCATATTATTTCTATTTTATAAAAGGAAATAGTATTTTTTGATTATCATTCCAATACATATTACTTTTATTAATAATAGAAAAGTCTATTGTTTTGCCACTAGTATCTTTATTATTTAGTTTATCTACAGCTATCTTTACCCCCAAATAGCCTAAATTAAATTCATTTTGTACCGCAACTGAATTAATGATATCTTCTTCTAAATAAGATAATATTTTGTTTGTTCTCCCCATTCCATACAACTCTAACTCTAATTTATTTCCCTTTTTAATCTGAGCTAATTCTTCTAATATATCTCTTTCAAATGTAACTAAAACATCTATATCTTCTGACTTTATAAAACTATTTATCTGTTGACCAAAAGTACCAATATTTCTCTCTACATTTAACTCTTTACAATTATTTTTACTATAGTTCATTTCCGATAAAAATCCTCTGTACATATCCTGCAAATTACTTTTATTTTTATTAGTTACTATTATTCCTATGTTATTTCTTGTATTTCCGTTTCTAATAATTTCATCTGCAATCTCTTTACCAACTTCTTCATTATCACAGGATATTATAGGCATACTCTCAAAATCAGTAATCTCAGAATTTATTAAGACAATAGGAACATCTTTATATACTTCTTTAATCGTCTCAGTTAACTTATTACTATCTGATGGATCCAATAATATTGCATCCACCTTACTTCTAACTTCTTTTTTTATTAAATCTATTTGAGCTTCTACTTCATTATCATTAGCTAAAATATAACTTTTAACTTCTACTCTCATGTCTTTGGCAGCTTGATTTATGCCTTCTGCTATTACTTTTATATCTTCACTCTTGCTTGTATCCGATATATAAGCAATATTATATATTACTTCTCTATTATCACGTCTTAATAAAAAGTCTAGAATAAACAAAAATAGTATTATTGCTATTCCTATAAAAATTACAAATATCTTCTTCTTTTGTTTACTCATTTTTCTTGTTTCCCCCCTTTTCATAGTCATCATACTTTATTATAGGTATGTGTATTTTTATAGAGGTTCCCTCATCTGGCTCACTATTAATCTCTAGTCCATATATAGATCCAAAATATAATTTTATTCTTTCATTAACATTTCTTATTCCAACACCAGAGCCTTTTTTGCTAGCATGTACCTTTTTAAGCAATGATTCTACAATATCTTCTGTCATTCCAGGTCCATTATCCCTCACCTCAATAATAGCCTCATTATTTTCACTATAAGCCTTAATATCTATCTCTCCATCCCCATCCATATACTCCATACCATGATATATAGCATTTTCTACTAACGGTTGTACTACCAATTTGATACATGCTAAATCTAAAACATCATCTTCAGCTTGTATTTTATATGAAAACTTATTCTTATAACGTATATTTTGTATTGTTAAATAATTGCTTACATGCTCTAATTCATCCTTTAGCTTTATTACATTCTTTCCTTTACTTAAGCTTATTCTAAAAAATCTTGCTAATGCTGTAACCATAGTTACTGCTCCTTCATACCTTTCCCCTTCTACCATCCACACTATGGAATCTAATGTGTTATAAAGGAAATGAGGATTTATTTGCGCTTGAAGAGCATCTAGTTCAGTCTTTCTCTTTAACTCTTGCTCTCTAACTATATTATCCATGAGTAAATTCATCTGAGCTACCATTGAGTTTATAGCTTTACCTAGGTGTTTTACTTCATATGAACCTGATGTAGAAAAATCAATATTTCTTACACCCTCTTCAAATTTTCTAACTTTATTTTCTAAACTTTTTATAGGAGTTGCTATTCTAGATGATACTACTATATTTATTATTGTTAATATTAATACACCAAAAAATATAATTAGAACTAAAAATATTCTCATATGGCTATAATTTTCTGTAATATCCTTCATAGGGGTTACTGCTACTATCTTCCACCCAGTATACCCAACAGTTTTTGTTGTAACTACTCTTTCTTCATCATTAAAACTTTCTACTATAGTTCCATCTTCATAATTTACAGCTTCCTCATTATTTTCATTCATCAAATTGGAATAGATAAGCTGTTGCCTTGGATGATAAATTATCTCCCCCTTACTATCTACTAAATAAACATATCCTGATTTACTTATATCTATATTTTTAAATATTTGCTCTATCCCACTAAAATTCATATCTACTAATAATATACCTTGGCTTGTCTCACCATTATAGGTTAACTCTACAGCCCTACTTAATGAAACAACCCACCGATATCTATATGATGGATCTACAAAAAGATTCTGTACATGTGGCGTAGAAAAATGTAGATTTTCTTTTTTATTTACAGCATTAATAAACCAAGCATTATCTCTAGGCTCTATGGATTCTTTTAATTCCTTAAAAGGATATCCTGCTACTATTTCTCCATACTTTGAAAATAACGTTATGCTTACAAGAAAATCTTTATTAGTTTCATATAATAAATTCAATTCATTATCTATACTATCTTTAGAAAAATCTACTTTTTTAATTACGTTATAGTACATTCCATCAGATATTTTCATTATATTTCTTAGGTAGCTATCTAAATTTAAATTTACCTGATTAACTATAGCTTTATTATTCTTAGATATTATTTCTTCATTTAATCTAACAAATCTAATATATAAAATTTCACCTAATGTAATCATTCCTATTACAGCAATTATTGTGAATGATATGGAAATTATGTATTGTATACTTTTGTTTTTATATAAATTTATCTTCTTCATAGTTATTACCTACTTAACGTTTCTATACTTTGAGGGAGATACTCCAAATTTCTTTTTAAATACATAACTAAAATAATTAGCTTCAGTATATCCAACTTTTTCTGCTATCATATATGACTTATAGTCTGTTGTATTAAGTAAATTTACAGCCTCATTTAATCTGATACTTGTTAGATAGTTTATAAAATTACTACCAGTCTCCTTTTTAAATAAAGTAGAAAAATAGGTTGGACTAACATGTAGCTGAGAACAAATAGCTTCAACAGATAGTTCAGGATTACTATAATTTTGGTTAATATATTCCTTTGCTTTTTCAATTAATAATTTGGAAGAATCCATTCTTTCTCTTTTAATTAAATTATTAATTCTTATTGATTTTTCTATAAACCACTCTTTAGCCTGATTTATAGAATTAAAATCATCTAAGTGACTATAACAATTAAAACCTTCCCCAAAAATCTCTTCCACTTTAATATTGTAAGCTTGTACCACTTTTAATAAGGATGTTGTTATTTCTATAAAATAAATTTTGTACTTATTAAAAGGCAATAGCAGCTTTTCTATTCTACAAAATAAGTTGCTTATAGAGTCCTTTATTTCTCCACCCGATTTTAACTTAATAACATTTAATAGCTCTCTCTCATCATTTTCATCAAATTGAAGTTGAACTGAATTATCTGGTTCCACATCTTCAATATATATAGCTTTTCCTGTTCCTAATACCATTCTGTAATGGAGTGCATTTCTGGCCATTTTATAGGAAAATCTAATTCCCTCATACTCTCTAACTATCTGTCCTATGCCGGCGGATACTTTCTGCCCTAATACTCTTTCACAATTTTTACAAACTTCATTCAATCCATTAATCAAATTTATAATTCCATCTTTATTATCTAAATTACTAATTATAATAACCTTTCCAGAATAGATAAAACTAATAGTTTCACAATAATTAACTAATATCTCATCAACTATTTGTTTAATTGATATATCAACAAAATCGTTTTCTTTATGCTCATTACTAACTATAAGTTTATCGTTATATAGAACACCAATAGCAAAGTATGGAAAATTAAACTCTACTCCAACCTTCTTACCGGCTTGTACCCAACTGTTACCTTCTATTCTTCCCTCTATAGTCCCAACCAAAAACTTTTCTTTCATTATTGGAAGACTTTCAAGATAATATTTATTTAACTTCTCAAAATTCTTTTTTTCATTATACTCTTCATCCATAGTATTCTTTAACTTCTTTAAAACCTCAATTAATTCTATAGAATTTATAGGTTTCAAAACATATTCAACTACATTTATTTTAATAGCTTTATGGGCATATTCTAAATCATCAGAGCCTGAAAAAATTATAATCTTAGTTGATGGAGATTCCTTATATACATATTCCCCCAATTCCAATCCATCCATAAAAGGCATCTTAATGTCTGTCATAATTATATCTGGCTGAAACTTTTCAACTTTATCTATGGCATCCTTTCCATTTTCAGCATCACCTACTACTGTAAATCCATACTTCTCCCAATCAATCTTCTTTATTATTCCATGCCTTATTTCTTCCTCATCATCTACTATCAATACCTTATACAAGTTCATGAACCTACCTCCTATTTATGATAGATTTTTTCTTTTGATACATTTTATACCTGAAAATATTATCTCATCACATTAATATATATTCAACGTAATAATTTTATATTAAACTTATTTTTATACGACAAAAAGTAGAGAATATAAAATCCTCTACTTCTACTATCTATTAAAATATTGCTCCAAATAATATTGAGAACCCTAAAAGAACTAGAACTCCAACTATAAATTTGTCAACGCTTTCAACAGATACATCTATCTTTCCATATAAGCAATCTCTAAAATCTTTTTTTACTTCTTTTTCTGGTACATTTTCATCTGTAACTTCATTACTCATACTATCACCTACTTTTTAGTTAGATACTTTCTAACGTCCAATGAAACTGCTACTATAATAATTAAACCTCTTATTATAAATTGCCAATAAGCATTAACTCCAATGAAATTAAGACCATAGTTGATAACTTGAAGAAGTACTGCACCTATTAATACTCCAGGTATTGTACCTACACCACCTGTAAATGACACACCACCTACAACACAGGCTGCTATAGCATCAAGTTCATAGTTTAAACCAGTAGCTGTAGTAGTTGAACCAGCTCTACCTGCTTCCAAGAATCCAGCAACACCGTAAAGAATACCTGAAATTATGAATATTATCATTATATTCTTAGCTAAGTTAACACCAGATACGGCTGCTGCTTCTGGATTTCCACCTATTGCAAACATATTCTTACCAAGCTTTGTCTTATTCCAAATAAACCACATTATTCCTGCTACAACTGCTAAATATATTATTAAATAAGGAAGTTCAATTGGTCCTAACTTAATTGATCCGTTAACAAAATTTGTATATCTCTCATCTAAATTCGCAACTGGTTGTGCTCCTAGTGGAGGTCTATCTATATATAGACATGATATACCATAAGCAATAAGCTGAGTTCCTAATGTAATAATGAAGGCATGTACTTTAAGTTTAGCCACACCAAATCCATTAATTGCTCCAAAAATACCACCTATAATTACTGCTGCTAATAATGGTAGTATTAATGGTAATGCTGGTAAATCAGGATACATTCTTGCAGCATAAGTCGTAGATTGTAAAAGTGATGCTGATACAATTGCTGTTAGCCCTAAAATACGTCCTGCTGATAAGTCTGTACCTTGTAATACTATAAGTCCTGCAACCCCTAGTGCTAAGATACCACGAGTTGATGCTTGGCTTAAAATCTTTGTAAAGTTGCTAATTGATAAAAATGATGGCTCCTTTATTATAAAGAATACTATCATTGCTGCTAAAACTATATATAAAGCATAATTAACTAAAAAATTCGTTACCTTTTCTCTGTTTATTTTTGCTTGTTCCATCTTCTACACCTCAATCTTAAATATATTTAGCTGCTAAAGTCATTATCTTTTCTTGATCTAATTTATCTGTGTCCTCTATTCCTGCAACTTTTCCATTTGACATTACAAGAATTCTATCACATATACCTAATAACTCAGGCATTTCTGAAGATACCATAATTACACCTTTACCTTTATTAGCCAAATCAATTATTAGTTGATATATTTCGTATTTAGCTCCTACATCAATACCTCTAGTAGGCTCATCTAACAATAATATTTCTGGATTGGTTAATAGCCATCTACCTATGATTACCTTTTGTTGATTACCTCCAGATAAACTTCTAATGGCAGTTTTTTGAGTTGGAGTTTTAACCTTCATACTATCGATTGTCCACTTCGTATCTTCTGTCATTTTTTTATTATCTAAGACACCAAACTTACTATAACTATCAATATTGGCTATTGTTGCATTAAACTTTATATCTAAGCCACCAAATATACCTGTTGCTCTTCTTTCTTCGGTTAATAATGCAAATCCATTTTTAATCGCTGCTCTTGAATCTTTATTATTTACTGGTTTTCCATGTAGTAAAATTTCCCCACTACTCTTATGAGCTATACCAAATATAGTTTCTATTAACTCAGTTCTTCTAGATCCAACCAGACCTGCAACACCCAAAATTTCTCCTTTTCTTAACTTGAATGATGCATCAATTACTGATGGCTGATATGCACCTGTAAGATTCTTAACTTCTAATATTGTTTCTCCTGGCTTATTAGTTTTAGGAGGGAATCTATGAGTTAAATCTCTACCAACCATTAATTTAATAATTTTATCTGTTGTTAGCTCTTTTGCTGGCAACGTATCTATCCACTTTCCATCTCTCATAATTGTAACATCATCTGAAATTTGAAGAATTTCTTCCATCTTATGAGATATGTAAATAAGACCACACCCTTTTGCCTTAAGCTTATTCATTATTTTAAATAAATGATCAACCTCTTCTTGAGTAAGAGATGAAGTAGGCTCATCAAGTACTAAAATCTTAGCATTATATGAAGCTGCTTTCGCTATTTCAACCATTTGTCTTTGTGAAACAGAAAGCTTGGCCATTTTTTCTCTTGGATCAACATCTATCTCTAAATCATCGAAGATTTTTTTAGTCTCTTCGTACATTATTTTCTGACTTACAATTCCATTTTTACTTGGATATCTTCCAAGCCATATATTATCCATTACATCTCTTTGTAAAACTTGATTTAATTCTTGGTGTACCATTGAAACACCATTCTCCATCGCTTGCTTTGGATTTGAAAACTTACATTCTCCTCCATCTATAAGAATTTTACCTTCATCTTCTATATAAACACCAAATAAACATTTCATTAATGTCGATTTACCTGCACCATTTTCGCCCATTAAGGCATGTACAGTACCAGGACGTACCTTAAGTTGTGCATGGTCTAAGGCCTTTACCCCTGGAAAGCTTTTGCATATATCAATCATCTCTAACACATACTTCGATTTTTCCATAACTGCTTTCACCACTCTTTTTGCATATTTTATAAGTTACACTATATTTTAAAAATATAGTGTAACTTTTAACTAACTTCTTTAAAGACTACTTCTTTATATATTCTTGATAAGGAATACGAACTGCTACACCTGTATCATCAAACTTATAGTCAGTACCTTCTGTAGCACTCTTACCAGATGCTAAATTCATACCACATTCATAAAGAGCTTTTGCCATAGCTGGAGCATCTTGAAGAACAGAACCTGTCATAAATCCTTTAGCTATCAAATCTTGAGCTGCTGCTGTTGCATCAACACCTACAACAGGAATAGTCTTAGCTGCATCACCATTGTTATATCCAGCTGCTTGAAGAGCTGCTATTGCACCTTGAGCCATACCATCATTATTAGCAATAACCACTTCAATTCCGTTACCATATCTTGATAACCATGCTTCCATATTGTTTTGAGCTAAATCTTGTTGCCAGTTACAAACTTGGTTTGCTAATTCTTCTGTCTTAATTCCAGCATCATTTATAGTAGATACAGAGTACTTAGTTCTTGCAATAGCTTCTGGATTATCTGGTTCACCTTTAAGCATTACATATTGCATTACTCCATCACCATTCTTATCTAAAGATGGATTAGCTTTCCATTGGTCTGCAAGAATTTTACCTTGTAAAACACCTGCTTCTTGTGCATTAGTTCCTATAAATACAGCTTTATCATAAGCTTTTATAGACTCTGTAGCCGGCTCTCTATTAAATAAAACTACTGGTTTTCCTGCATCTTGTATCTTCTTAATTACTGTTGGTGCTGCACCAGTATCTACAAGGTTTACCATTAACAAATCAATATCTTTTTGTAGTATTGTATCTATAGTATCGTTTTGTATTGATTGGTCACCCTTACCATCGATAAATTCAAATTCAACCTTACCTTCATTTTGTTTTTGAATTTCTTGTAAGCTTTGACGTACTGTTGAAATATAAGTATCATCGAACTTGTATAGGAATACTCCTACCTTTACTGGATCGCCAGATGCTGTACTTCCGCCATCTTTACCTCCACATCCAACGAATAAGCCACCAATCATTAAAGTTGCTGTAGCCATAGCAAGTAATTTTTTAATCTTTCTCATTTTTTACCCTCCATCCATAATTGAAATCTTTTGAAATCTTGATTACGTTTTCATTTTAATTCTAATTTCCTTTTTACTCCATACAAAATTCTTAACACTTTTATCGAATTTCTAAGATGTTATATAAAAGCTGAGGCCGATATTTATTTTGCTTGTTCCGTCGCTGTACTCCAAGTAACAGAAATATAAATATCTATTACCATCGTACTTAAGGTAATAAAAAAAGAGAGCCTTAAAGCTCTCTAAAGTGTAAAATCACTATTTATGTACTTTTGATTAATTTCATTTATGTCTTCTAACATATCTATCCAGTAATATTTTTTTATAATAGCTTTTTCTCTATCCTCTATATCGGTTGAAGATAAGTTTTTAGCATAAAATTCATCGTAATAGCTATCTATCTTATTAGATATTATTAAAACAGAATTAAAATTTTCTAATGTTTTTCCTGTTAATTCAACTTTATATGATTGAGTTTTCATCTCTTCGTCCATTAAACTTCTAAAGTATTCTTCTATGGTTCCATATATATCATTAAACACCACATTATTTTTATCTATCTTTTTCTTACTAAAATCTAATATTGATATGTTTTCTTCATAAAAAGAATACTCATCCCAAAGGCTAACCATACCATCAGATAATTCACCATAGTTTTTGTATAACTTTAATAACTCCATGTTATCTAGGCAACCGGCCTTTATAGCATTATTTAGTATTTCGTTATTAGTTTTATTTGTAGATTTAATCTTTTCTATATTAGTATATGATTCTCTACCAACCCTGTATCTAAATTTATAGTTATCTATAGAAATATAAACGTTTACTAAAAAACTCACCAATAAAACAAGAACTACAAATAACATATAGTCACCTGGTCTCCTGACTCTCTTAAACATATTATATCCCCCCCTATTTTATTTAATTTTATCATAAAACTCCCCTTTTAACCATAGTTACTTTCTAAGTTGTTTCTCTGTTCATATCTCTTACAACTTCTCTTACTAAATCTAAGGCAAAAACTTTGTCTTCATTTACCTTGCTTTTTTTATTTATTCTTTGTATTTCGCCTAATGGATTCTTTAGTGAAAACTCTTCATCCCCAGTTAATACCCAAATAATCCCTTTATTTAATGGCTTAACCTTTAATTCCTTTTCACCAACTCCATCAGTAAAGTATATGACAATGCTATCACTTAAATTCTTTTCTCTAATATATTGAAAAACTGGAGAAAATGCAGTTGAACCATTTTTTTCTGACCTTGGCTTTATATCCTTAGGAGACCTTAACGCATATACCCTTCTAATCTCATTGTCACATTCTACCACAGTAATTTGGGCTTCTCTAGTTCTTACTATAGCTAATATTTCTACCATTATCTTTCTTATATCTTCATCAGTCATACTAGCACTAATATCTATAGCTATAATTAATTCAGGAATATGATTTGCAAGCTTTCCCCTTAAATCCATCCTATCAGGCTGTCTTCTATCTCTTCTTGTTATTGTTTTTCTATAACCTGATTTAACAGTAGGAATCATTCTCTTAAGTATATTCTGCCATGACAATTCTTCTTTTTCTTCAAATTTACTTATTAGCTTTAATATTTCATCTGGTTTTCCACTACTTTTCAGACTTAAAGCTATCTTTTTTACATTTTCTTTTACACTACTATCACTTACATCTATGTTATCCCAAATTTCATGAGCCTTAGCTATATCTACCTCCCTTGCTAAAGTATCACTATTTTTGTCCTTTGATGACTTTTCTATTCGTTCCTCAATAGCTTTCTGAATTTCTTTTGAGTACTCCTCAATACTTCTGTTCTCTTTCAATTCAATATTAAATTCTCTATTTACTCTCTCTATCCTATAAGCTTCCATTGGCATGTTCTTTACAAACTGATTTATAGAAATATCTATAGCCATCGATATTACTTCATTGCTATATTTATTTTTCAGATTATTTACTCTTTCATAATGCATATACATCATGTGATATATTTCATGTTTAAATAAAGCTGCCATTTCTTTTTTATCACATTGTAAAAATAATAATGGATTAAAGTACATAGTAAACCCATTTATCTTTGGTACTGTTGCTAATGGCCATGTAATATCAACTCTTATCTCTCTTTCAATTTTTATCATAAAGCCACCAAAGAAATTATCTTCACTACTAAGCATATCTATTATTACTTTTCCAACTAAATCAAAAAACTCTCTTTTAAAATCATCCCTTATATCTTCATTTTTTTCAATTTTTAATGCCTTGCTAAACAAGGCATCTCTTTCTTCTATAAATGTCATATTATCACCTATTCAGACTATAGATAAATATTAAAGAAAGCATCTATAAATCCATCACAATCTAATAATTTTTCATATAAATCTTTAGGGTAATCCTTCTTTATTTCTTTCATTATTCCTAATCTTAAATCTCTAGGATATACCATTAATAAATCAGAGAATAACTCTATATTTGAATCTTTCATATTATCGCCTAAATAGTTTAAGCAATTTTTAGCTAAAATATATAGTCTTGAATGTGACTCATTTAATAAATCATCTCTTAATTCAACTGGTAAAACCTCATGAGCAAATAAATCTTCCATTGATATTAATGGCTTTTTAATATTAGAGATATAATTAGCAAAATCTGTTGCTATACTTTCACCTACATTTCCTCTAACTACGTTTAATAATGTATTTATTGAATAGCTAGAACCTTTAGCTTTATATAACTTATAAGCCTTTGATATTCTCTCCCAGCTTCTTGGAGTAGCCTTTAAGCTTTCTCTTGAACCTGGTGTATGAAGATATTCTGGAAATGTAGATATAAACTCAATTATATCAGGATATATATTTCCATTATTCATTCCCCACTTTATCCATTCTTTAATATCTGACTCCATTTGTAACCAAACAAACCTATCTTCTTGAGCCGGGTCCATATCTACAACTTGATATTCACTTTCATAAAACCCTTCATATCTGTTAGATGGATTCATTGCAGCAATTATATTTACACCTTTATCTAATTTATATCCATTAATTTCTCTATTAAGAATTAAGTTCATAAGTTCTTGCTGAACTGCATGGTCACATCTATTTAATTCGTCTATAAATAATAATACTTCCTCCCCTTTTTTAACTGCTTCGCTTATTTCAGCTAATTTGTGATGAGTAGCATATACTGTAAACCCATTTATTACTGTTGGAAGACCTCCAATTTCTCCTTCTTTTAAAAGGTTAGCATCAATAGTCACTAGATGATAATTGTATTCTTTAGCAACTCTATGAGCTAAAGCAGTTTTCCCTATTCCACTTTCACCTATAACAAGAGGTACTTCTCTAGATTCTATTACTAATTTAATTGTGTCTAATACTTCTGTAAACTTCATTTTTCTTCCTCCTGATTATTTTGAAAGTATGTGATCTACCACTAGTTTTTTAGCCCTCTTACTACCAAAATCCCATACTAATTTACCTTTATCCATCTCAAGCACCTCTAAATCTAAGAAGCTTCTCATATATTCTTCATCTATATCGTCTTTTTCTAACTTTTCTACTAATACTTCAACCACTAACTCAGGCTCTATTGATTCATAAAGGTACTTTACTATATTTATGTTATCACCAATAAAAATCTTTAAATCATCCAAATCATAATTGTTTATAAAGTGAATTGCTTCCTCACTTTTCATTATAGCTTCTCTATTTACTCTTATTGAAGGATTATCTATAAATCTTATAGCTCCCCAGTAATTATCAATAGCTCTTAGCTGCACCTCTTCAGATGGATTTTTTATATATTTAATAGAATCATAATCTTTTTCAACTGCGATAATACATAGTTCCTCACTTGGAGCTTCTATGTATTGAATTGCCCACCCCTTTGTCTTTACAGCCTCTTCCTGCACTTTATATGATGGATTTTCTATTAATTTTAGTGAATTCCAAAGAAGTCTTACAGCCATTATTTGAAGCTCTTCTTCTAAATTCTCCATATATTCTATTGATAAAGGATTGCTTTTTATTGCTTCCTTTTTTAACTCAAAAGATGGATTATCTATAAACTTAATAGCAATTCCACTTTTCTTAACTGCCACCTCTAAAATCTCGTAACTTGGATTTTCTAAGTTTTCTATAATCATTGGATTTTCTTTTACTTGTTTTAATAAAACTTTATCTTCCATTGCTTTTCTCCCAAAATATAATATATTATAATTTTATATTATTTAATAATTATTATCAAGTAATAGAATTAACAAATAAAAAGTTATTGCAAATTTGCAATAACTTTTTCTAACTGTCTCTATACTTTTCTATATCTTTCTTTATAGCATAAAGAAGATTATTTAATTCCCACACTTCTCCATCCTCAATCAATTTATTTAAAGCCTTTTCATGCCTACTGGCTTCTGCTCCTCTACCTAAAGATGTTAGTGTAAGAATACCACTCATAATATTAGATATAATATCTGACTTAACTTCAAATAACTTCTGAGCATCCTTAATTTCATCTTTAATTTCAAGCATTTCTTCATCAAGCCTAAAAGCAGCATCTGCAGCACTCTTTAGTTTATCTTTTAATTCCTTAGGTATTTGTTGCTTATACTTATAATTTAAAGAATGTTCAATTGTTGCCCAGAAGTTCATAGATAGAGTTCTTATCTGAAATTCTGCTAAAATCTCTACTGGTCCACTTGCCATATTTACTGGATACTTAATTATCATATGATAACTTCTATATCCACTAGGCTTAACATTCATTACATAATCTTTTTCATATAATATCTGCATATCTCTTCTACCACGTAGTATTTGTACAACAGTATCTATATCATCAACAAATTGACACATTATTCTTATTCCTGCTATATCCTCTAGTTCATATGCAACTCTATCTATAGGAATTCCAAACTTATTTACTTTTTCTAAAATACTAGATACTTCTTTCACTCTACCCGTTACAAACTCTATAGGAGAATATTCATTTTTTCTTCTATACTCTTTTCTTATACTTTTCAGCTTTACCTTTAATTCCTCTACTGCTTGTTCATAGGGCATAAGAAAACTCTTCCAATCATTAATAGCCATAAAATCACCCTCGTATATTCCTTCAGATACATTATATCAAAAACTTATAATATTGTAGATAATCTTTTATCTTTAATAGATTTTTTAATATGTTATAATTTAGTATATATTATAGAAATATGTAGAGGTGTGTAAATGAAACAACTAGATGTACTAGAACATACTTTTGACAAAGCAATAACTTGCCCTGTTTGTTCAAGTAAATTTAAAATCAAATGTGTAAAATCTAAATCTCCAAGAATATTATCTAAAGATAGTGACTTTTTTATACGATATAAAGGTATTAACCCTTATTTTTATGATGTGTGGATATGTAACTCTTGTGGATATTCAGCAATGAAAGTAGATTTCCATCAAATAAAGAGTTACCAAAAAGATTTAGTTTTAAAAAATATAACATCTAAATGGAAGCCTAGAATATATCCAGATATTATGACTGAAGAACTAGCTATTGAAAAGTATAAACTAGCTCTTATTACTGCTTTGTCTATGGAAAAACAAAATAGCACAATAGGAATGATATTATTAAAAATATCTTGGATGTATAGATTATTAAATAATACCGAAGAAGAATTAAAATATATTTCACAAGCATTAACTGCATTTGAAAAAGCTTATATTAATGAAAACTTTCCTATGTATGGACTTGATCGTGATTCACTAACTTATTTAATTGGTGACTTGAATAGGAGATTAAATAATAATGATACAGCTCTCCAATGGTATTCTAAAGTAATCACTACAATTGGCGCTTCCTATCGACTTAAAGAACTTGCAAGAACAGGTAAAGATTCAATAAAAGGTAATTAAACTAGAGAAATTTGTAATTTATTTAGTTACTTTATGTTATAATACATTTTATAGGAATATAAAGGGAGGATTATTATGGGACTATTTACAAACAAAAAAACTATACCTACTTCTAATGTACCAGTAGAAAATACTACTACTGAATCAAACACTACATCTGTAATAACAGATCAAGTAAAACAAGAAATTAATTCTTTAAGAAGTACAAGCAATAATATTGCTTCATCAATAAATGAGGTAACTGATTCAGTAAATACTTTAAGTAACGCTACTGTTTCTCAAAGTCAGGAGATTGATACTGCTGCAACAATACTTAGAGACTTCAGCGATAACATGGAAAAGTTAGCTTATAATGTAACTAATGTTCAAATTAAAGTATATGATACTGATGAACTATCCAATAAAGGTATAACTTCTATTGAAAAATTAGATTCATCATTAAATGACCTACAAAGTGCATTTACTGTATCAAGTTCAACAGTAAACGAATTAGTATCTAAGTTAGAATCTGTTAATACAATTACTGATTCCATTAGCCAAATAGCAGGACAAACAAACTTACTATCTCTAAATGCTGCTATAGAAGCTGCTAGAGCAGGTGAAGCTGGTAAAGGTTTCTCAGTAGTTGCAGGGGAAGTTAGAAAGCTTGCAGATAATTCTAAACAAGCAGTACAAAGCATAACTAAAATACTTGAAGAAATTAAAAAGGATATACTTAATGCTTCCGCAGCAATGAATAGAGGAAATGAAGCTATAAATATTCAACAAGAAACTTTAACTGAAACAAAAGATAGCTTCCAATGTATAAAGTCTTCTATAGATGATGCTACTAATGAAATTAATGATTGTATAGAAAATCTTGCCATGGCTTCAGCTCAAAAGGAAGAAGTATTAACTGCAGTAGAAAAAGCAAATTCTATCTCTCAAGAACATACTGCCTTAGCTGAAGAGATTGCTGCAACAATGGATCTTCAAACAAGTAACATAGAAGAATTTAATTCAACTTTAAATTCATTAGCAAAAAAAGTTGCTGAATAAATATATAAACATATAAATATATAAATAAAGAAGGTTTATTTCAAACCTTCTTTTATAATATCCTTTTAGGAGAAAAATTTATAAAATCTGCTGATGTTAATATATATTCAATCCCATCAATATTTCCATTTAGAACACGTGATAACGCCACCCCATGCAAATGACCATAAATTACTTTCTCTACATTATATTCTTTTAATATTTTTTGCACTTCAGACTCTTCAAACTTCTCATTTGTAGGCGGGTAATGTAACATCACTATAATTTTTTGATATCCAGCGCCTTTAGCCGCATCTAAAGATAATCTTAATCTAATTAATTCTCTTAAATATATTTTTTCATCCTTTGATGTAAATTTATCTGAGCCTGGACATATCCATCCTCTAGTACCGCAAATCGCATAATCTTCATATACATAAAAGTTATTTTGAATAAACTTGGTGCTCTCATATAATTTATTTAATTTTGTTATACTTCCCCACCAATAATCATGGTTTCCTTTGGAAATAATCTTTTTTCCAGGTAACTTATCAATCCAATCTAAATCTTCCTTACTTTCACTTGGATTCATAGCCCAAGATATATCTCCAGCAATTAGGATTAAATCATCTTCAGTAACTTTTTCTATCCAATTATTTTTTATTTTCTCATCATGTTGTACCCACTTTTCACCAAATATATCCATAGGTTTATCTGAACTGAAAGCTAAATGTAAATCTGATATAGCATAAATTGCCATTAAGTAATCACCTTTCTATTAGTTTATCTAAATCAGTAATATAAGCAATAACATGAGCTACAGCATCGTATAACTCTGGTGGAATATATTCCCCTACATCTACATTGCATAAAAGATCTGAAAGTTCTTTGTTATAAACAATAGGAACATCATTTGATTCTGCTTTCTCTATTATTTTATCCGCTATTACTCCTACCCCTGCTGCACTAACAATGGGTGCATCAAAGCCTTGTTCATAAGTTAAAGCTGCAGCCTTTCTTCTTTGTTTCATGTTATCCCCCTAAAATGATTCTCTTTTATATTATATCCTTAACCCTATATGGTCAATCAACATTCTAAACCTTAATATCTATTCCACTCACGGCTTTATCGTTAAAGAACTCTCTACAACTAGCTAAGGTTATATCTTCTTCTCTCATAGATACTTTAATATTAATATTAAATCCTAATTTCTGCAAATCATTTGATAATTTACTTTTTGATAGTTCTAAAACCTTCATATAATTTTTATCACATTTTAACTCAACATCTAATCCCTTATCTTTTACAGACAAGAATCCATCTACTACTCCTAAATTAACTGTTTTTACTGTTACCACTATTTTAACATCCGTTCTATCAATCTTTTTGCCATCTTTTCTATTATCCTTGATAATTAACTTACAAGGATATTCAGTCATTTCTCTATTAATTGGAACATCTAAATAATAATACTCATTACTGATAGTATTAAACAATTTAAATTCACTTATACTATTTTTAAGTAATTGAATCACTTTATCTGCCCCTTCACCTTCCCCCTTAGATGCTACTAAAAGTTCTTTTATTATGTCCTTTATACCATCTATCTTTTTGTTAATATCATTTTTTATAAGCTCATTTGCAGATAGTATTTTTTTGTGCCCCCCTGTAATAACTTCTTGTTCCAATGTAGTTATTGTTTTGTTAGCAATATTATTACCTATTAGCTTCTCTTCATTAACCCCTTCATTATTTAACTCAAGTTCTTGAAATTTATATTCTATAACATCTTGTATCTTTCTTAATTCTACTTCTCCCACTTCTATATCTTTACCAAAAAAGCTACGTAAAATAATATTAACAGTATCCTTTGAAATTTCTTTTATCTCCCCACTTTTCCCTAATACATCTTTCACTATATTAATAAAATCTTCATCTGATAAATTATTTATCTTACCTAAAGCAGTATTATATTCATTTGTTGTAAACTGCTCTTTTTTTCCTATTAAAATATCTTTTATAGGCTCCCTTAATAAATTGTCATCTCCACCAGTCATAGACTTCAAAACTGCCAACATACTTACTTTTGATTTTGACATATCATTAGAATCATATAGCTTAGATACTAAAGAATTATATCCTAGCTTATCTTTATTTATTTCTTCCCCTAAAGCCTTAATAGAGTTATCTAAATGTTTTTCTCCAACTTTAGAATTTGAAATATTGTCTTCTAATTCTTTCATTTCCACTTCAATACCAGCAAAATCATTTTTTATATTATCAAAAAATTCTTTTACTGTATTTCCATTAGAACTAAATAGTTTGTTATAGCTTTCTATATTCTCAGAGGTTAATTCAATATTATTCTCCAAGAAAAATAATATTTCTTCTGGCTTCATATTCTTAAAATTAACAAAAAACTCTTTCAGAGTATTTATTATTTGTTTTCCTTGTTCACTTTCTCCACTTATTCCTTTACTGTCAATATATTTTAATATAAAATTATCAATCTCATTATTGTCCATATTAATCTTTGTATTAAATTGAAGTAAACTCTTAACAAAAGTTATATTTTCTCTAGTTAATGGTATATTATGTTTCATCATTTTTTTTAGTATATCTACATCCTCTTTACCTAACCCTTCTTTATCTATAACTTCTGAAAGGCTATCATTGGCAAGATTATTAGAATCTGCTTCTTTCTTAACTATTTTTAATTTTAACTTTCCATCTTCATATCCTTCCACTTGCAATTGCAAAGGAACATTTTCTTCACTTTCTATACTTCCATCTATAGTTGCAGAAAATTGCCATCCATCAGCAAGTTTTACTGTGGCTTCATTTCCTTCACCCTTAGAAATAATTTTCCCACTAAATTTTTCTCCTACTTCAAAAGTTAACTTACTTGAATATTTTTTATTATTTACATTATAACTATTATTTACATTCCAAATTGCAGGCATAATTCATTCCCTCATTCTCTATTTGATATTATATTTATCGTGCTTAAGTAGTAAATATTTAACATACTATTATTTCTAATTCTTATATGGTAGAATTTATTATATAAAAGTTATGTGGAGGTATCATCATGTCAAGGCGAACAAATTCACCTGCCTATTTAAAGATTGCATTAGATATAGCATCAAGAATAGTAAATGGTGACTTTATTGAAGGTAAAAAGCTATCTGGTCGTTCAACTCTAGTTGGCATTTATAATGTTTCTCCTGAGACTATAAGACGATCTATCGCTTTACTACAAGATATGGACGTAGTAGTTGTTGAAGAGAAAAGTGGTATAACTATAAAAAGTAAAACCAATGCTAGTTCATTTCTTGAAAAATTTAAAACAAAAAATGAATTTGCTACAATTAAGCATGATATATATTCATTAATTGAAGATAAAAAGAAACTTGAAAGTAAACTTGAAAATAAAATTAATGATCTTATTGAATTTGCTACCCAACTTAGAAATGTAGGATTAATAGTTCCTTATGAAAGCTTAGTAGAACCTAACAGCTTAATTATTGGAAAAACTTTAGGTGAACTTAATTTCTGGAATAATACAGGTGCTACAATAATTGGAGTTAAGAGAGAAGGTAAATTATATCTGTCACCAGGACCTTATCTCGCTATAAAAAATGGAGATATTATTGTTTATGTAGGTGAAAGCGAAGTAATTGAAAATGTAAATAACTATATAACTTCACAAGTAAAATAGAAATTAATAAAGGGCTGTTACACTAATTATTTAGTGCAATAGCCCACTTTTTTATTAAATTCATATAAAATAAACTATGCTAATTCAATTTTGTTATAATTCTTTTTACCTCTTTTTATTAAGGCAGAACCATCTTTAAAGTCTTCTTCCGTTAATGCTCTAGCTACCTCAGCAACCTTTTCGCCATTAATTGATAAACCACCTTGTTGGATTAATCTTCTACCTTCTGACTTAGATGGAACTATCTTATTGTTAGCTAAAACATCAAGAAGTGAAGTTCCTAGTACATCTCTTGATACAGTAACTGTTGGAACATTACTCATATCTGCTCCACCAGAGAATAAAGCATTAGCTGCATCTTGAGCTTTTTTAGCTTCTTCTTCTCCATGAACTAACTTAGTTACTTCATATGCAAGAACCTTCTTAGCTTCATTTATTTGAGCCCCTTCAAGTGAACCAAGCCTTCTTACTTCATCCATTGGTAAGAATGTTAATAATGCTAAACACTTTTCTACATCTGCATCGTCAACATTTCTCCAGTATTGGTAAAAATCAAATGGTGATGTTTTTTCTGCATCTAACCATAAAGCTCCCCCTACTGTTTTTCCCATTTTTTGACCTTGGCTATTAGTTAGTAAAGTACAAGTCATTGCAAAAGCTTCCCCTTGTGCCTTTCTTCTAACTAACTCAACACCAGCAATCATATTAGACCATTGATCGTCTCCACCTAATTGCATTTTACATCCATATTTTTGATTTAATACGTAAAAATCATATCCTTGCATTAGCATATAGTTAAATTCTAAGAAAGATAATCCCTTTTCTAATCTTTGTTTAAAGCATTCTGCTGATAACATTCTATTTACAGAGAAGTGAGTACCTACATCTCTTAAGAAATCAACATAGTTAAGATTTAATAACCAATCTCCGTTATTTACTAATATAGCTTTATCATCTGAAAAGTCTATAAATCTTTCCATTTGCTTCTTAATAGAATCAACATTATGTTGTATTTGATCTTTTGTAAGCATCTTTCTCATATCAGTTTTACCACTTGGGTCTCCTACCATAGCAGTTCCACCACCAAGTAAAGCAATTGGTCTATGTCCAGCTCTTTGCATGTGAGCCATAAACATTAACGCAATAAAGTGACCAACATGTAAACTATCAGCTGTTGGATCAAATCCTATATAAAAAGTTATTTTCTCCTTTTCTAGCAACTCTCTTATTTCCGCTTCATGAGTAAATTGCTTTATGTATCCACGGTCCAATAACTCATCTAATACATTAGACATTTTTTTACCTCCTAATACAATTCCATTTTTGAATATATATTTATTAGTATAACCTTAATGCCCTCTTTTATCAAGAAAGAAAAAGAGAGGGCTTCCCCCTCTCTTTTATACCTAATCTATATAAAACGTAATTGTTTTCATTTTAAGCGACGTATTCTTTAATAAACTCCGGTATCTCTTCCTCTGCATAATTAATATTCATATACACATTAAAATTGTATTTATTTGATAAATCATATATTTTTTTAAATAAATAAGCTGTATCCTTTATACCACATGAAACAATGTTTAAAACACCATCAATATAGATATTTTCTATATCATAGTTTTCTGAAATAATCCCACAAATCAAACCATAGAAACTTTCACAATCCATTATGCCAAATTCCCCTGTTGATATAAACCTAATCCTTCTGTCCACCTGCCTAATGTAACTGGAATCATCATCAATATAAACTGAATCCCCCTTAGATCTTAATAGTTGGCCATTTGCTAAATCAATTAGCTTCTTAGTTTTTCCTGAGCCTCTCTTGTTACAAAATACTTGAATCATTAGGACCACTCCTTATTTATTTTTTTACGATATAAATCGTTAGACTAATTATATAATATTCAGAATATTTTTACAATTTAAATTAAAAAATATCCTTTTTTTCTAATACATTAAATACTATCCTAATTCCCTAACTTATAATCACCTCTATACAGTTATTGATCTCTAAATAATCACTTGCTATACGGCTACCTTTTCACCTATTCTATTTTACCTTATACACGGTAATATTCACCAATATAAATTATACCTGTATTTTCTATCAGGAAACTTTTACTACCCTTACTAATATATATTCCCATTTTTCAAAAATATTTATCATTTAAATTCATATTTAAAAATCTATTTTACTTCTATAAACAATAAAAGCACCCCTATAAATTAAGAGTGCTTTTTTCTACTTCAAAAAATCTGATATCAATACCATATTTTTTCCCATTGCTTTGCTTCTATATAAAAACTTATCTGCTACTTTTATTACTTCACTTATATCTTTTCCATCCTTAGGATAATATCCTATTCCAAAACTTGCTGTAATACTTCTTGCTATATTGTCTTTTATAACATTATTATTTTCAACACACTCTCTGATGGCCTCTATTCTATTATAAACATCCATTACACTTAAGACGTTATTAATATATATTATAATCTCCTCACCACCATAACGTGCTATTATATCATCAGGTTCTAACATATTTTTTATTACTTCAGTTGTTCTAATTAATATTTCATCTCCAAATTGGTGCCCATATGTATCGTTAAACTTTTTAAAGTTATCTAAGTCAACCATTACTATTGCATATTGTTTATCTGGATTTTCTTTATTATGCTTTTCTGCAACTTGAAAGAAATATTTCCTGTTATACACACCAAGTAATGGATCCATTTTTGCAGTCTGCTGTAACTCCCTATAAAGCATAGAATTTTCTATTGCAACAGCAATTTGATTTGCTATTGACCTTAAAAACTTTTCATGCTCTAAATCTAGGAAATTATAAACGCTATGTTCTACAACTATGAAACCTATAAATTTATCCCTAATTTTAATAGGCATCCCCATTGCTGATCGTATTTCCAAATCATATTCACTATAAACTCTTAGTGCTTCTTTAGAATTTATAAGATAACTCTTTCCTATTCTTATGTAATTATATTCATCATTGCTCCAACAAATATCCTTTTCTTTTATATTAGTAGCTTTAACCACTAATTCACCGTTCTCCTCTAGTAAAATTGTTGATTTAGAAACTCCCAATAAGCCAAGGATCATATCATTTATCATAGCAATTAAATTTTCATCACTTAAAAATGAATTTATATACTTACTTATTTCAACAATATTTGTTAAAGCATTCATATCTTTTTCTAACTTCATATTTCTATTAGATAGTTTTTGCATTTGCAGTTCAACAAAACTTTGATATGTTTCATATTCTTTCTTTAACTTCTCATATCTTTCTTTATATTCTCCCATTTTAACACCCCACCTAATATGGATTGAACTATAATATAATTTAATCACTCCATATACATATATAATACTTTATTTACCATTTATTTTCAATAACATCTAATTTTTTATTAAAATTTATTTTAATTATATGATTTTTATAAACTATCTCTAACCAAACTGCTTCCATCTATTACTAGGTCAATATTTAATTTTAATTCTGTGGAACCTAATATATCCTCAACACTATTTACAGGATAATATTCCTCTACCAACCTTCTAACTCCTAATATATCTATTCCTTTTTCCTTATAATTTTTAAAGAAATCATTTAAATATATCTTTATTTTTTCTTCTTCATCAACTTTTAAAGTTTCTAAAGCCTCATCATCAACAATCAAGCTTCCTTGTATTTCACCTATAGATACCTTTAAATTTATATTCTTTTCTAATATTACTTTATCCCCATCTATTCTTACCTTTGTATTAAGATTATCTTCTAATATATCTAGTGTAACAAACTTATCTTTTTCATCCGGATTAGGAATTTCTAAAGTCCCATCATTTACTCTCCTAGTTAAAAGATTATAACTTACTACATCCTTTTGTTCCAATCTATCTATCATATGGTTATCTTTCATTATAACTCCACCATTTAACTCTATCTTCTTATCTAAAGCATCCTCATTTATAATAAAAGCCCCCATATAACTTATATTACTTGCTACTAAACTTTTTGTTATATAATCATTAACATTTGCACTAATTACTTTTGCATTATTTCTATTTTTCTCTACTAGTTGATCTAAATATAATCCAAGATATTCTTCATCATTACTAGTAACATCTAGTAATGTATCTACATCTCCAAAATACGTAAACATATATGGTTTAAACCCAAACTCTTGATCATTATTAATTAAGTCAATATACTTTTTTACACCCTTTCTTGCTGCTTGTTCTGTAAATATGTAAGCTCTTACTTGACTAAAGTTTATTCTGTTACTTGATTTTACGTTCATTTCCCTAATAGCTTCCAATGAAGTTTTACCTGTTCCCTTAAAAATAACTCTTCTACCTCTATCTGAACTTTCATTGGCATTTCTATATGGTCTTACACAGTCTATGTACAAAATCACATTATCATATTCATCTCTATCAAATATTATTGATGTTGCAAATGTAATTTTATTTATTTCTCTATAGTTAAAACAACCTATAAATAAAATTGAAAAGATAATAATAGATAAAATGCTAGCTAGTTTTCTTTTCATTATTATCTTCCCCTCCCTTTTCTACTACATGTTGTGATATATGCCTTAAATCCCCTCTAAATATAATATCTTTAAACTTATATGTTTCTACGCTACCAAGAGGGAACAAATAAGAATATCCTCCAGTATCTAAATCTGCTAATTTTGCAATTAAAACTAAAGCCACTATAAAGAATCCTGGCAATCCAAACATAGAACTTACCACAGTTATAATAAGAGACCATATGGACATAGCTCCATATAACTTAGGTGTTAAGAAATAACTTAATGTGCTAATTGCTACAACAATTATTGTTATTCTTGATGCTATACCTGCACCAACTACAGCATCACCTAATATTAAACCTGCAACTATACTCATTGCTCCACCAATTGGCTGCGGAAGCCTTAATCCTGCTTCCTTTATTAATTGAAAGGCCACCATCATGATTAATACCTCTACTATTGTAGGTAATGGAACTCCTGCTCTAGAAACAGCCAACCTAAATACAAATAAGGACGGTATTAATGCAAAATGGTGAGTTAATATTGCAACATACAAACCAGGCATAAATGTAGCTAAGAAAAATGCAATCCACCTAATTACTCTTGTGAAATTCACAAAATACTTATTTAAGTAGTAATCGTCTGGTGCTTGAAAATTTTCCAAAAAGAAATATGGTACAGTTATAACAAAGGGAGTCCCATCAACTAATATGGCAACTCTCCCTTCTAACATCTTAGCTGCTACTTCATCTGGCTTTTCAGTATATCCTACTGTATCAAATACACTTTTCTTCTTTCTAAGGGCATCTTCAATATAATTAGTATCTAATATAAATTTTAAATCTAATTTATTTACTATCTCTTTTACATGTTCAATTAAATAATCTGGTGCAATTCCTTTTATATAAGAAATACAGACAACAGTTTGACTCCTATTGCCCACATATATAGGTTCAAATTTTAAATCAGAGTTCTTTATTTTTCTTCTAATTAAAGAAACATTATCTACAAATAACTCTGTGAACCCCTCTCTTGGCCCTTTAACAACTGATTCTGTAACTGGTATACCAACACCTCTTCTTACAAAACCTTTAACTTCACAATAAATTATTTTTTCATGGTCATTAAATAATAAAACTACGTCTCCTGATAACACATGAAGAATTGCATCTTCAACATCCTTTGCGTAGTTTGCAATATTTATCCCTAAAACATTAGGAATTACATCTTCCACACTCCAACATTTATAATCCTTCTTGCCTAAAGGCGTAACAATATACTCACTTATAAATTGAACACTACATAAGTCATCTATAAAGACTAAAGTGCACAATCCTAATGAAGTCATGATCTCCCTATATTTTACGTCAAATGCACCCTCAAATCTCTTTTTAACATATTCTACATCTTTTTTCATAAGCATCACCCAAAGATATTATTCCTCTATGAAGGTTTAATATTCCCTTTTTTGTTAATACTAATGTTGAATTAAAAGGAGGCAGTATTAATTATGGATAAATTATCAAGTAAACATTTTATGTTTTTTATATTAGGATGTAGCATGATAGCCCTTAGAAGCTATAGTTCTATATTTGTCCGATTAGGGGGAAGAGATACTTGGATTCTTGCTTTTTTTGCTTCAATAATTTTTATAGTTATTACAATGTATCTTTTAAATATTTGCATTAAATCTCAAACATTTAATATAAAAGATATTTTCTTTTCATCATCCAATTGGTTAGGCCAAATATATATGTTTATATTTGCAGTAGGTTTATTTTCATGTGCTGTTGAATCTGCTTCTGTAGAGGCAAGTTCTATACACACTAATTTCTTTCTCTCTACGCCTAACTGGTATTGCCTATTGTTTTTGATAATTCCTGCAGCATATATATTAACAAAGCAAATGAACACAATTCTAATATTAGTAATTATTACTGTAACACTTACATTAGTTGGGGATGTCGCTTTATTAGCATTAGTAAGTAAATATCTAGATTTTAATTATTTACTTCCAATATTAGGAGAAGGTATGACTAAAGGAAATTGGATCTGTATATTTTTAGTTCTTGGTTCACTTTCTTCAGTAGCTATCTCTTTTCCTTTCTTAAAATTCTTAACAAAGGAAAAAGGTTTAAAAACAGATGTTTCTCTTTCTTTAATTATTTGTGTTTCTCTAGTTATAAGCTCACTTATTTCTATAATTACTTTCTTTGGTCCTGCAAGAGCAGGAAATATATTCTACCCAGAATATGTTGAAGCTCAAAGGGTACAAATTGCACACTTTTTAGAATTTGGTGAGATATTTTATATATTTAGAAGCGTATGCATGTGGTTTATAAAATACCTATTATCTTCTTATGGAATCCTATTACTATATGAAGATAAAATAAAAAATAAAAAAATATTTATAGGCATATTCAGTGTTCTTGTTTTTATATGTTCATGGTACTTAACAGAAGGTCAGTACTTTCTTTTTTATTCGCTGAAATTATTGCAAGGATTTTTGCTTATACCATTTATCATAATCCCTGTAATAGCCTTTACTACCCATTACTTTAAACACAAAAAATCTGTTAAAATATACAAATAGTTTGTTGAATTTAATTCCAATTATGGTATAATAAATATAATAAAAATAAGTAGGTATTTTTCTATCTGATACTAAGACTTCCCTTCAAAATTCAAGAGAGGTATTATTATCAAGTCAAATAATCCTATGAATTTTAAGGAGGTTTATCAATGGAAGATAAGAAGATTATATGTAAAGATTGTGGAAAGGAATTCGTATTTACTGTAGGTGAACAAGAATTCTTTAAAGAAAAAGGATTTGAAAATGATCCTGTAAGATGCCCTGATTGCAGAAGAGCAAGAAAAGCTCAAAAAATGAATTCTAGAAGATAATTTAATATGTTTATTTTGCTCTAGTCAATATTGACTAGAGCTTTTTTATAAAAAAATTGTCAAGACGAGCTTGCCGAGTCGTCGATTTTTTTCAGCGCACTCTGGCTTTTGGAAACGACCAGGCGCATATAATTTAAAATCAAGCTTATATATTCTAATTAAATATTCTTTTCTTTATAGGTATTAATATCAAGCTTAAAGGCATAGCTAATACTATTCCAACAGAAACTTGAACAATATTAGTACCTATATCTTTAGCTGCTAATACCAGCCCCTGAATTAATCCTACATTACCTGTTAAAAAAGCAGCTATAATAGTTCCTGCTAAAAAGTAGGCTATTACCATAAATATACCACCTATAGAAAAGGCAATAACTTCATCTTTTTTTATTACTTTATGCTCTTCCCCATTGTCTAACTTTTCAAGAATAGCTCCAGCTATATATGCCATTCCCCATTTAATAACAAATGTAAATGGTGCCCATACATAGTAGCCTGATGTAATATCAACTAAAGCCATACCTATAGCACTTGAAAAAGCCCCTCTTTTTTTACCAAGTACTACAACTGATAAAAACACCATACAATCCCCAAGATGCACATAACCACCTACCGTAGGTATCTTTATAATCATAGTTGCTATAAATACAAATGCAATCATTAAAGCTGTAAGAATTAAATCCCTAGTTTTACTATTAATATTATACATATATCTAACCCCCTTAACTTATTTATATAAAGCATTATATTTTTAACAAACATCTTTTGCAAATATACCGATACAATGTTTATGTATCTTTTTTAAGATTATGCACATAATAATATTAATACATGTAAGGAGGGATATTTATGAAGGTAGCTAAATGGCTACTGGGATTAATAATTTTTCTAGCTCTATCATTTCTTATACTAGAGTATGGAGAAGTTTCAATTAATCTAATAATCATAATTGCATTTGGTGTTTTTATACTATCTCTCATCCAAAATAGAAGAAAAGAAAAAAAGCACTATCAATAGTCAACTATTAAAGTTGACTTTTTATTTTATACTAAATTCTGATTAATTGACAGTTATATTGGTAAATCCTATAATATAGTTATTACATTTAAGTTTAGAAAGGGGTGTTTCTATTGTCAGAAAACCTTAACAAAAAAATAATCTTTAGCGGCATTCAGCCATCTGGCGACTTAACTTTAGGCAACTATCTTGGAGCATTAAAAAACTGGGTTAAGCTACAAGACGAATACGATTGTTATTTCTGTGTTGTAGATATGCACGCAATAACGGTTAGACAAACTCCTGCTGATTTAAGAAGAAGAACTTTAGAACTTTTATCAATATATATCGCTGCTGGAATAGATCCAGAAAAAAATACATTGTTTATCCAATCACATGTTCCAGCACATGCTGAATGTTGTTGGTTATTAACATGTAACACTTATATGGGTGAATTAAGTAGAATGACTCAATATAAGGATAAATCTCAAAAGATGGGTTCATCTATTGGTGCAGGGTTATTTACTTATCCAGCACTAATGGCAGCTGATATTCTTCTATATAATACTGATTTAGTACCTGTAGGTAAAGATCAAACTCAACACTTAGAGCTAACTAGAGACTTAGCTGAAAGGTTTAACAATACCTACAGTCCTACATTTAAAATACCAGAAGGGTATATACCTAAGGCTGGAGCTAAAATTATGGACTTACAAGAACCTAATAAAAAAATGTCTAAGTCATCAGACAATCCAAACTCATTTATTTTAATTATGGATTCTCCTGACATAATAAGAAAAAAGATTAGCAGAGCAGTTACTGATAGTATAGGAATTATAAACTATACAGATGAACAACCAGGAGTTAAAAACCTATTAAATATATTATCAGCTATTAAAGGTATCTCACCTGAAGATTTAGTTAAATCATATGAAGGAAAAGGATATGCTGATTTAAAGAAAGATGTTGCTGAAGTTATTATAGGAGAACTATCTCCAATCCAAGAAAAAGTAAAAGAGCTTTTATCTAATAAAAAGTATCTTGAAGAAGTTTATCAAAATGGTGCTCAAAAAGCATCTTATGTTGCAAATAAAACTTTAAGAAAAATGCAAAAGAAAGTTGGATTCATACAAAAATAAAGGAAGGTTTTCACCTTCCTTTTTTATTCCCAATCTCTACTTTTTAAGTAATCTAAAAATCTATCTCTTAATTCATCTTTCTTAAGAGCAAATTCAATTGTTGCTTGTAAGAATCCAAGCTTATCTCCTACGTCATATCTTCTTCCTTCAAAATTATATGCATACATAGCTTCTTGGCTAATTAAAGTCTTAAGGGCATCTGTTAATTGGATTTCTCCGCCCTTTCCAGGCTCTGTATTCTCAAGAATATCAAATATCTGAGGAGTAATTATATATCTACCTAAGATAGCAACATTGCTTGGCGCTTCATCTACTGATGGCTTCTCTACTAAGTCTTTAACCTTATATACCCTATCTTCTATATGAATGCCATCTACAATACCATATTTATTAGTTTCACTTTCTGGTACTGTTTGAACTCCTAATATAGTAGTTTTATATTCTGAATAGCAATCTATTAATTGCTTTAAGCATGGTACTTCACTATCAACAACATCATCACCTAATAGGACTGCAAATGGTTCATTACCAACGAATGTCTTTGCACAATGAATAGCATGACCTAATCCTTTTGGTTCCTTTTGTCTTATATAATGAATATCAACCATATCTGATATATCTCTTACTAACTCAAGTAATTCTGACTTTCCTGCTTTCTCTAACTCCATTTCAAGTTCTACTGACTTATCAAAATGGTCTTCTATGCACTTCTTATTTCTTCCTGTAATTATAAGTATCTCTTCTATTCCTGATGCAATAGCTTCTTCTATAATATATTGTATTGTTGGTTTATCAACTATTGGTAACATTTCCTTTGGTTGTGCCTTTGTAGCTGGTAAAAATCTTGTTCCTAATCCCGCAGCTGGTATTATTGCCTTTTTAACTTTCATAATACTTCCCCTTCCTTCTTTTACATACAATTATATTCTATCATATTTAAATAATTATGTTAACAAAATATAATCAAGCAAATAACTATATATATTTTTACATTTTAATAATAACATATTATTTTTAATATTAATTTCTCAGTTTTTTGTCTTATATTGTATCTTTTTGTTGATACTCATAAAATTAAATGGTACTATTGTTAATAGTACAGTCATTGTTGAAGGAGGACTTAAGATGAATAATAAAAATAAAGATATATTGATTATAGGTTTTGCACTATTTGCTATGTTCTTTGGTGCTGGAAATTTAATTTTCCCTCCATACTTAGGACACGCTATAGGAAGTGAATATATAATTGGAATGCTAGGATTTATAATAACAGGGGTAGGATTACCACTATTAGCTATATTATCCTGTTTAAAAGGGGATGGAACCTTTGAAACAATAGCATCTAAAATAGGACCTAAATTTTCAATTATTTTTGCTTCAATTTTATTTATTGCAATAGGACCTATGCTAGGTATTCCTAGAACTGCAGCAACAACCTTTGAAATAACTATACAACCATTATTTCCATCATTCTCACCAATTTTATTTATGATTATATACTTTGCTTTTAATCTGATTTTTGTTTTAAACAAATCTTCAGTTATAGATACAATTGGTAAATATTTAACTCCAACATTAATAGTAATACTTTCTTTTGTAATTATTAAAGGTATCATAGTTCCTCTTGGTGAAATCAGCACTACTGGTGCTACATCTGTTCTATCAAATTCACTAATTGAAGGATACCAAACTATGGATGCTTTAGCTGCATTACTTTTTGCAGCAGTAATAACTAATAGTTTAAAAGAAAAAGGTTATAATAAAGATCAAATGATTCCTATGGCTTTAAGAGCTAGTATAATAGCTGCTTTAGGTTTAGCATTTGTTTATGGTGGACTAACTATACTTGGTGCGCAAACAACTACACTTGTATCTACAGATATTTCAAAAACTTCATTACTACTTTTTATAGCTCATGGAGTATTGGGCAATATAGGAAGAACAATAATTGCAATAGCTATGAGTCTTGCTTGTTTAACAACATCTATTGGTTTACTAACAGCTGGATCAAGCTTCTTTGAAAAAGTATCAAAAGGAAAACTTCCATACAAAGTTAATGCAGTAGTAATATCTATAATAAGTATGGTAATTGGCGCACTAGGCGTTGATAATATTATAAAAATATCTGGTCCTATTCTTAACATACTATATCCTGTTGCAATAACATTAATTGTTACAACATTATTAAATAAGTATCTTACAAATATTAAAGCTATAAGGCTTGGAATTTATACTTCCCTTGTTTTTGGTATTTTAGCTGAAATAAAAGTTTTTGATTTAAGTTTCATTCCATTAGCTAGTTTAGGATTTGCTTGGTTAATTCCAACAATAATTGCTATATTAATAGGTTGTATAATATATAAGAAATAGAAAAGATGAGATTTTTATATCTCATCTTTTCTATTTATATTATCCTATTCATTAATATGATTTTTAAAATTAATTATAGCTAATGCTGCAAATGAAGAAGACATTATTATCATTAATATACAATGACATATCGCTGCACCAGTTATCCCCCATTGCATTACAAAATACTTTGGCAATACAAATGATATAATAAATGTAGTTATATATCCTAAGAAAATACTTTTTGTCTTTCTCATTACAGTTAAACAATAATAGAATGTTGTACTAGCCGCACTTATGCCTCCACCAGCAAGTAACAATAATAATTCAAACTTATATGGCGAAATATCAACCCCATATATCAGAGATAAAACTGGAACCCCTAACAAATATGCTCCTATAGTCACTACAACAGTAAATCCAACTATACATAATAGAATCTTTAATATTATAGCTTTAAATTCATGTACTTTTCCTTCTTTCCAGCTTGTAGCAAGTGTCGTCAACAAAGGCTTTAATATAAATCCATTAAATAGACTTATAGTAAATGTAGGCATAAATATTATGTTAAAGTATGTTAGATATTTTGAAGCCATGTTTCCATCTATTGAATATTTAACCGCACTAAATATATACATAGACATAAATGATCCAACAAAAAACGGAAAACATTCTTTTAGTAATTCTAATATTTTATCAAATCTAAATTTTATTCTTTCTTTTTCAAATGCAGTTATAATATTTATATCAAACAATATAAATCCAATAACTGCAATAATAAAAGTAACTGCTGAAGTAATAATTAAATTTTTAGTAATTATTATTGTAAAAATAAATGCTACTGAAGTCATTACTGTTCTAAAAGATAATGATTTGCCTGCTACATGTAACTTTCCATTCTTCTGAAAAGCTCCTTCATACACATCTGCAAGTCCATCCATCATTTTATATAAACATATTAATATTACTACCATAGCTTTTTCCCATGTAAACTTATCCATAAGAAAGAAAACATAACACAAGCTACATATCATCATAACTGTAGAAGTTATAATTCTAACCGCCTTATAATCACAAAAAGAAAACTTATTATTTACGTCTGTAACTTGGTATGGTCGCATCTCATAAAATCCTATGGTTAACATAAGTTGACCAGTTGTAAATGCAATAGAAAAAACGCCTGCCTTATCCTCTCCTAACACCCTTGTTGCTGCAGCTAATAATATAATTGAAGCAAAGGAGTATAGTGTACTCCCTAACATATTCCAAATAAAATTTTTTCTTTGTATATTTTCTTCATTTCCAATAATTAATTCTCTAAGTATCATATTATTTTAATTATCTCCGAACTCTAAAATATATGGATAATGATTTTTTCTTTTATCCTCTGGTGGTAGCTGCATATAATCTCCATATTGAGATTCTAATAATTTATGCATATCATGTGGAAACTTTAATTTCACATCTTCATAATCCATTTCTTTTAAAGGATATAACTTACTTAAATCCATAGTATTCATATATGGAGTTGTATCACATAAGTATGCAATTCTTTTTGTTTCTATATTATTGAATCTTTTTACTACTTTATCACACTTTTTATATAAGTACTTTTTAGGTATTCTTAAAACAACCATAGCATAATGAACCATAGCACAAATTGCATGTATTATCTTCCCCTTTACTCCCTTAAATGGTAGTACAGGAAATGGAACACTTCTTAATATCATCATTTTGCTCCAAAACCATGCTTCTCTTGCTTGCTTTGCAAATTCCTTTGGATCATCACTTATATTATCGAAAGAATATATATCTAAGAATATTCCTAGTTCACAATCAATATCCTTTAAAGCATATTCCCTAAACTTTGTTCCTTTTTTCATCATTCTTGTAGTCATTAACGGATAATTTTCATTTTCTTCAGCATTTAAAATTGTATATTTATCTGACAATTCTTCTTTTACAACTTTAATAAACTTATCATAATCATTTCTTCTTAATGCTATATCTATATCATCATCCCATGGAATAAATCCTTTATGCCTAATAGCTCCTATCCCAGTACCAGCTATCCCAAAATAATCTATATTATGTTTATCACATAGTTTTATAAAATCCTTAAGTATTTCTAATTCTACATTTTGTAGCTTTTTTAATGTTATATTATCATATTCTCTTGGCATATCTTAAACCTCACACTTATTTTTCATCACCAAAATCTAAAAAATATGGATAATGATTTTTTCTTTCTTCCTCTTTAGGTAATTCCATATAATCTCCATATCTATTAGTCAAGATTTTATCATATTCATTTGGTATATTTACATATATATCATCATACTTTACCTTCTTTAACGGGAAAATATCATCTATTGACATACATGTTTCATATGCATCATACTCTACAAAACTAGTAACATTATTAGTTTTCCCATTATACTTTTGAGCTACCTTCTTATGCTGTTTGTATATAAATTCTCCTGATATACCAAAAATATTTAAAGCATAATGAACTATTGCACAAATAATATGTTTAATTTTTGTCTTAATACCCGGTTGATGTAATTTATAAAAGTTTACATTCTTAAGTATGTAAAGTTCTCTCCAAAATTTAGCTTTTTTTATTTGCTTTTTCTTTTCTTTTTCATCATCAGCAACACAATCTAATGGAAAAATATCAATTAAAATTCCACTATCATATTTTCCTCTATCATATATAGTATGGAACTTTGTCCCAATTTTATTCATGTTAGGAACTAAATTATAATAAGTCTCCTCACTATCTGGTCCCATAATCTTATATTTACCCTCAACCTCTTGTGGAGCTACTTCTAGGAATTTTTCATAATCAGCTCTTAACATACATATATCCATATCATCATCCCATGGAATAAATCCATTATGTCTTACGGCTCCAATAGCAGTTCCATACATTACAAAATAATTAATATCATATTTTTCACATATCTTTATAAAATCCTTTAGAATTCCTAACTCTTCATTTTGCAATCTTTTAAGTACCTCTGGTTCATACTGCTTATATTTCATAATCTCCCCCACTATTCCTCTTTAATTAATTATTCTACTCCTTACCTAAAGCACATTGTTCATTTTTATTAACAAAGTCTAAGATTCTTTCATAATCATCAAAATAATCAATTTCAGCCCAAAAACTACCTTTTATATCAAGAACATTAATATCTTCCTCATCAACAAATGAATATAATACATCTTCCCACCATTTTTGGTGCTTTTGTGAATTAATCATCTCTTCTAGTCTCATTTTGAATTTATCAATAAAATCCTTTTTTATATATGAAATACCTACATACTCACAATTTCTTTCATGAACCTCTAATTCTTTACCATATCTTTTTACTTTTCCATCTTCTACAAAAAAGAAGTAATCTCCCTCTTTTACTCTTGAACTATCTGATAACATAAAAATTTCTTTATCACATTCTTTTATTTTATTAAGAATATCTTGTGTCCAGAAAACATCAGCATTTGCAATAATTGTATCATCATATAGTTCATTTTTTGCAAACCATAACGAACCTATACTATTTGTAACATCAAAGAAAGGATTATAATAAAACTTAATATCAAATTCTTTTAGTGCCTCTCTCACTTCCTGGTCATGATATCCAACTATAATAGTTACATCTATATTATTTTCCTTAAATAACTTAACTGTATTCCATAGAAGGGGCTTATCTCCAACCTTCAACATAGATTTCGGCATATTATTTATTCTTTTACTTATTCTTGTGCCCTTTCCAGCAGCTAGTAGAATAGCTTTCATCTTAAACTAACACTTCCTTTAACTTATTAATTAGATCTATATTATCTTCTATAGTCAAATCACCAATATGTCCTACTCTTAATAATTTTTCTCCTATTTCACCACCACTTGGAGTTAAATATATTCCATATCTATCTTTCATTATATTAAATATTTCTTTTGCATTCTTATTAGGAAAAACTATTGGTGTTAAAGCATTAGATTTATTGAATTCTGGAATCTCTATAGGTAACTCTTTACATCTATTTCTAAAATCATCTGCTAATTCCTTACTATGTGCAATGACATTATCTACTCCCTGGTCTATTATATTATTTAATCTTTCATTAAGTTGAAGTATAATTCCAACAGCCGGAGTATATGGGGTTTGTCCTCTTTCCATATCTCTAAAATGATCTACAAGATTTAAATACATAAAGTTCTTTTTTGTCTTCATTATTCTTTCATTAACTATTCTTTCACTTGCTACTATAAACGAAAGCCCTGGAGCTAATGCTAGTCCCTTTTGAGAACTTAAAATTAACAAATCAATTTTCTGTTTATCCATATCTATTGGATCTGACAAGAAAGTACTTATAGCATCAGCAATTAAATACATATTATTTCTCTGACAAAACTCTGATAACATGTCTATATTATATAATTGCCCTATTGATGTTTCATGAATATTAACTAATAATGCTGTATATCCTTTATTATCATATTGTTTTAACATATCTTCTGTTAATTTAGAAGGAAATTCTAACTCTAACTCATCATAATGTATTTCATAACACTTACATATTTCTGCGAATCTATGTCCAAAGCTTCCACCTGATATAATTAAAACTTTATCATCCTTTGTTAAACTGTTACAAACAGCTGCCTCCATCGCAGCAGTACCAGATGCTGTTAGTATAGAAACTTTACTTTTTTCATTTGCATTTAATGCTCTTTTTAAGTTCTTCTCTATATTTTTCATCACTTCTGAAAACTCATTTGTTCTAAAATAAGGTAATTGTTCTTTTCCCATCTCTAGTATGTTATCATGCATTTCTACTGGTCCAACTGTAAAAAGTTTCATATCAATCAACCCACTTTCATATAAGCTAATTTTTTGCATAAAATAATGTGCTATAACAAGTTTATATATTTACTTTCTAAACAATACTTATAGCACACTTAAACTCTATTTATACTTTCTAATTCTACATAAGCTATTTATATTATACTCTTGTTAATAGTTTTTGTAAATTAACAGTATATTTATAAACCAACTGCAACCATTAGTCTAGTAATATCTATTCATCATAAATATTAATAAGAATATAACAAAAATAATAGCTATAAATAAATATCTAAAATCTTTTTTCGAATCATCTTCTGTACTCTTTGCTCCAGAAAATAACATTAATATTGCAATAACAGGTACAAAATATCTTCCTTGAACTCCATCTATTCCTGCGCCTCCTACTGGCGTCCAACTTACATACATAATAAAACATGTAGTTGCATATATTCCTAATGAAATTAAAGCTAATCCCCACTTAAGTTTCTTTGAAAGGACCTCTTTTGTAGGATAGAGCATAATAATTCCACCAATAAAAATTGGGTATATAGTTTTTACTGCACTATTCGCACCATAGGACAACCATCCATAAGTATTAAGCTGATCCAAATACATTCTTAAATTATCTAACATAGCTTTAATGAAATTCACTCCAAAAATAATTGGATTTGATATTATATATGATAATTGTCTATCACTACTAATATTATTTTCTACGAAGAAACTACTATATTCAGAGGTTCCTCCACCACTTCCTAATAGCGCCTTTAATCCTATAATAAGAGATATACTTGCTACAATAGATACGAATAAGAAGCTAAAATAATATTCTCTATTGTTTCTAAATCTATTTTTTGGAATAAAGATCAAAGCCCCCCCCAATATACAATAAGGTAACTTAACTAAAGCTAGAACCAAACATAATATTGCATAAATAGACATATCTATTTTATTAACATCTTTTTTATTATATATATATAATAAGAACGATATTGCTATTAATGATAATCCATAAGTAGTCGCATCTGGATTAAATGATGCAGCTATAAATAATGACATAGGCATTATAGCCACAATTGATAATGGTATCTTAAACAAAGGTGTTTTCTTTAAAGCATATCTAACCATCAACGCATATGCTAATAGATTGAAAAATCTCCCCAAAATTACTATAGCTATATTACTTCCAAATATTTTTGCTATATTAAATCCAATTGCTTGAGGAATATATGGAATAAAATTATTTGAACTAGCATAATTTTTACTTACCTTATCATAAGTAAAATCCATTTTCCCTAAATTCGCATTAATTATATTCTCATAGTTATGACTTATTATCTCTGCAACACTTCTGGAAATATTATACTGGTCACTATCACCTTTTAAACTTAGAATTCCTCTAGCAGTAAATTCTGTTCTACATAAATGTGCATGATCATCCGGTGTATCTAAAATAGGATTAATAAATATAACTAAAGAACCTAAAATCATAATAATATAAAACACTGACTTATGAATCTTTTTTACATCTATTATTAAGATAAGAATACATCCAGATATTGATATTAATCCAATCAAATAAATATATTGTTTTGAGAATCTATTATACCCAACTTTCATATTTATTGTTTTACCGCTCTCTCGGCCATTTATGGTAAATACTTCATTATCAGATTTATAACTATAAACTTTTAATCCTTCTAAAGAATTTATAGCATTCCCTTGTATTCTTATTGTTATTTCATCATTAAGCTCTGTCTTTATCTTAGGAAGTACCATTAATATTTCTTGTTTCTCTTCTAATTCTTTCGTGTTAATAATAGCTTGCGCAATTACTTCTTCCTTATAGGTTACTTCTACTTTATATTCACTTCCTACATTAGGACTAACTTTTCCAACTTCTAACAAAATCTTTTTTGGCTTATTAAATGTGGTATTAAACTTTTGTTCTAACACTTCATTTTGTAAAATTATATCGGAAACATCTTTATTAGAATATCCAACATACCTAGTTCCTTTATATAGTGCAGGTATTATTAGTAACATAACTAAAAAAATTAACAAAAAAGAAAATCTCTTTTTAAAATTAATAAATATATTATCTATAAATCTTCTGAAATCTATATTATTCATTATAGTACTCCTATACTTTATTAGTATTTAAACTCCTCGAATAAACCTTATTTAAAAATTTTGCTATAGGTTTAGGCCAAAACTTTTGAAACATTTCATAATCTTCACTCTGTCTAACATTGTTCTCTATAGAATTTGTCGTTTCAGATTCTTCATGAATTCTATGTAGCATTAAAACCTTATTAATATAAACAAATTGACCATCTTTTTCAGATAGCTTATACCATGTATCCCAATCTAAAGAACATTTCATTTTTGAATTAAATATTGTTTCTTCATTATTTTTTTTATTATAGGTTACTGAAGGACAACATATTGGAGAACCTAAAGATAAAATCATTTTTCTTATTATTTTTTTATCTCTAGAAAAGTCTAATTTTAGCGGTGCTAACATAAAGTTTTTTATCTTCAAGTTAATTGTATTAGGAATAACTTCTCCATTTTTTAATTCCATATATTTTGTAAAGAATATTACTTGTTTCTTGTTATCTTTTACGCTCCTATAAATATTTTCAGTATATCCTTCTTTATAAATATCATCCTGATGAGCTATTGTAACATAATCAGTCTTTGCCATACTGTAAGCAAAGTTCCAATCTTCCTGAATATCTGCTTTCCCTTTTCTAATAAACAAATCGATCTTATATTTTTCACAAATATCTTTTATATATTTATTAGGTGTAGATGTAACCATAAGTATATTGGATTTCATACTTTGATTTATTATTGATAACACACATTCTTCAAGATACTTAGATTCTTTATAAGCACATATTGAGTAAGTATGTTGAGTAAATTCTTTCATTTCACACCTCTTAATTTTTCAAACTATCCTTTTTTAAATCATCTAACTCCTTTTCTAATAAAGCCATTTCTTGAATTAATACTCTTACTTTACTATTTAATTCTGATACTATAGAAGTAAGTGTAATTAATATCATAATTATAAACATACTCCCTAGTAAAAATGCACTATTAATTGGAGTATGTATTCCTAATGTATTTGATATCCAATACATTATCTTTGGAAAAATCGTAATAACTAATAAAGTCATACCCGCAAATAACCACATTAACGTATACTTTAAATTTAACTTTTTCTTCTTTAACATTTGAAATATAATAAATAAGTATATTATAATAGAAATTATAAAAAACACCTGTATTCTATTGTCCATTTGTATTACCTTTCCTTTACATTTCTTTTAATATGTAATCTACATAACACTATGGCTAAAGAGACTTTAATCATATAATAAATTGATTTTGATACATTAATAGATGATTTCCCTTCTTTTCTTTCATGCATTATAACTGGTACTTCTTTTACTCTATACCCATTTAATACACCAAAAATTATCGCTTCAGGTTCAGGATAATCCTGAGCATACTCTTCTGCAAACATCTTAATTAAGTCCTTAGATGTTGCTCTAAAGCCACTTGTTGCATCTGTTATATTAACTCCACAACAAATCCTTATAAGAGTTTGCAAAAGTCTTATTCCAAATCTTCTCATAAATGAAGTTTGAAATCCTTCACATTCAATAAATCTAGAACCTATCACCATATCAGCCTCACCTTTTATAATCGGTTCTATCAATCTGCCTAGATATTGAGGATCGTGTTGTCCATCTCCATCTATTTGTATCGCTATATCATATCCATTTAACACGGCATATTTATATCCACTTTGAACTCCTCCACCTATACCAAGATTACATTTCAAGTTCAAATGATTCAATCCATTTTCTACCAAAACCTTTTCCGTAGAATCTTTTGAGCAATCATTAATTACTATATAATCTGCTTTTGGAAAATGTCTTTGAATATTTTCAACTACTTTTAATATACTTTTCTCCTCATTATATGCAGGAATTATAATTAAAATTTTCATATCTTCACCCTATTATCACTTTTTAATTGCATCAAATTTAATCTTAGCATAATATAAGTTTACTGTAAAGTTTGGCAATATTGATATCTATTATATATTCTTATTTAGAAATAATAATAAGTGGACCTACTAAATAGTAGAGCCACTTATTATTTAACTTTATTTATACATTTTAGCATAATACTTTTGATAATCACCAGATGTAACATTATTCATCCATTCTTTATTATCTAAGTACCATTTAATTGTTTTCTCTATACCAACTTCAAAAGTAGTTTCAGGATACCAACCTAATTCTTCTTTTATCTTGTCTGGCGCTATTCCGTATCTTCTATCATGTCCTTTCCTATCTTCAACATACTTCATTAGATTTTCAGTTATTTCTTCATTTACATTATCATGTAAGTATGAGATAACTTTCTTAACAATTTGAAGATTCGTTCTTTCATTATGGCCACCAACATTATAAACTTCTCCAAGTCTACCATTTCTAACAACCATATCTATAGCCTTGCAGTGATCTTCAACATATAACCAATCTCTTATGTTTAATCCATCACCATATATAGGTAAATCCTTTAGATTTAAGCAGTTATTTATTAAAAGTGGTATTAACTTTTCTGGGAATTGATATGGTCCATAGTTATTTGAACATCTAGTTATATTTATTGGCATTTTAAAAGTATCTCCGTATGCCTTTACCATTAAATCTGCTCCAGCCTTACTAGATGAATATGGACTATGTGGGTCTAATGGAGTAGTTTCCATAAAGAATCCTTCATCTCCTAATGAGCCATAAACTTCATCAGTAGATACTTGAAGATATTTAACTCCATCTCTCCATCCATTTTCTTCTGTATACCATGCATCTTTTGCACAATTTAATAAATTAACAGTACCCATTACATTTGTCTTTGCAAACACTTCTGGTTCTCTTATACTTCTATCTACATGTGATTCAGCTGCAAAGTTAACTACGTAATCAAAATTATGTTCTTTAAATAACTTGCTAACTAATTCTCTATCACATATATCACCTTGTACAAAAACATGATTTGTATTGTTTTCAACATCTTTTAAGTTTTCTAAATTACCTGCATATGTTAATGCATCTAAGTTAACTATCTTGACATCATTATATTTATTTAACATGTATAAAACATAGTTTGATCCTATAAACCCTGCTCCACCAGTAACTAAATAAGTCTTCATAATATTTCCCCTCTACTTTCTATCCTTTAAATTATTCATAAAGCATGTTATTGCTTCTTCCCAATTTCTCATTTCATCGCCAACTGTACATCTAAGCATCATATTATCTAATGATGAATACTCTGGTCTTTTTGCCACTTGCTTTTTAGCAGCCTTTTCAAACTCTTCGCTTGTACATGGATTTACAATGCAGTTTTCTCCTGAAAGTTCAATTATCTTTTTAGCAAAGTCATACCATGAACATTCTCCATCTCCAGTGCAATGATACACCCCATATTCTTTTGTATTTATTAACTTAAGTATATGGTAAGCTAAATCATTTGCATTTGTAGGATTTCCTCTTTGGTCATTAACTACATTTATTGATTCATTATTAGCAGCTAATCTCATCATTGTATAAACAAAATTGTTTCCTACATATCCATATAACCAAGCTGTTCTTACTATATAATACTTTGAACAGAACTCTCTTACATAGCTTTCACCTAAAAGCTTAGTTGTCCCATATACGCTAGTAGGACTAGCTTCATCATATTCTTTTAAAGGAACTGAACCTATTCCTGAAAAAACATAATCTGTAGAAACATGAATTAATTCCGCATTATTCTTTTCCGCTGCCATTGCTAGATTTCTTGAACCTAACGCATTAACCTTAAAGGCTCCATCCTTATTTGTTTCACATCCATCTACGTTAGTGAATGCTGCACAATTTATAATTACATTGGGCTTATATGAATCAACATATTCAAAAACATCATTAATATTTGTTATGTCTAATTCTTCAATATCAATATATCTTGCTTCAATATTGCTTACATCAATAGGAGCTTTTCCAATTTCAGCAACGCCACTATCTATTATAGACTTTATTTCATTAGCAAGTTGCCCTTTACCACCTGTTACTAATATTCTCATAGTATAACCACCTTATATATAATCTTTTAGTTAGTTTATCCTACTTATTCTTTTCTAATTCTTCAACTACATCTACAAGATATTGTCCATATCCAGTCTTAAGCAATGGTTGAGCTAACTCAATTACCTTATCAGCATTAATCCATCCTTTTCTGTATGCTATTTCTTCTAAGCATGCTATATAAGTTCCTTGAGTGTTTTGTACCGCCTCAACAAAGTTAGATGCTTGAAGCATAGATGAATGTGTTCCTGTGTCCAACCACGCCATTCCTCTACCTAATAGCTGAACCTTTAAATTTCCTTCTTCCATATATATTCTATTTAAATCTGTTATTTCTAATTCTCCTCTTGGCGAAGGTTTTAAAGCCTTTGCTTTCTCAACAACAGTATTATCGTAGAAATACAATCCTGGAACTGCATACTTAGACTTAGGTTTTTCAGGTTTTTCTTCTAAAGAAATAACTTTTCCATTTTCATCAAACTCAACTACTCCAAAAGCCTTTGGATTTTGCACGTAATACCCAAATACATAGGCTCCATTTTCTAATTCAGAAGCTGCTTTTAAATGAGATGAGAAATTTTGTCCATAGAATATATTATCTCCTAGTATCATTGCTACAGAATCATTCCCTATAAACTTTTCTCCTATAATAAATGCCTCTGCAAGTCCATTTGGTTGCTCTTGAACTGCATATTCTATAGATAAACCTAATTCTGATCCATCTTTAAATAACTCCTTAAAATTAACTATATCCCTTGGCGTAGATATAATTAATATTTCTCGAATACCAGCCAACATCAAAACTGACATTGGATAATAAATCATTGGCTTATCATATATTGGAACCATCTGCTTTGACATTGCTTTTGTTACTGGATATAGTCTTGTTCCTGACCCTCCAGCTAAAATTATCCCTTTCAAATACTTCACCCTCTTTTAATTTTTTAAATTTTCTATTAAATTATAACATAATTTTTATTTAGTAAATACTTCTTTCTCCCAATACTTTGGGTTTGAAGTATATTTTAGTATTTTTCTTTTAGATAACTTATTATATCTATGACCTAATTTATTTGCTATAAATCTCACTCCAAAGTTAGGAATCAAATTTAAAATAACTTTTATATTTTTTTCTTTTAGAGAATTTATTAATACAAACTTAAACAACTTCAATGCACTTTCACTAGAGCCAGCTTCTTCGATATATGAATGTTGTTTTAAGAAAACACCTTGATCAAAATATCTCTTAAATAATTCTCCGTATGAATAATCATGGGAATGGATTACTACAGCATCACTACAATACTTAATTCTATACCCATTGTTTATTACTTTATAGGCAAAATACATATCTTCATTCGTTAATAATTTTTTTTCATCATATCCATTAAGTTTAATAAAAATATCCTTTTTTATTGCTGATGCAGCATCTGAGAAAAAATATGTTTTTATACCTAGATCAGTTAAGTTATCTTTTGAAACAATCCTACTTTTATTCGGATAATTGCTCATTCTTGTATATCTTTCTATACTTCTATTCTTGCATATTTGTCTTGCAAAGGAAGCCTCACACTCCCCTATTTCAACACATCTTGTTAAATTATATAAAAACATATCATTTTCAATTATTATATCTTGAGTTATAAACACCAATATATCACCGTTACATTTATAAGCAAAATACTCTCTAGTAAAACTGTGAGAAAAATCCTCTGGCTTTATTTTGTAATATATCTCTTGCATATTATTTAATATATTGCAACTATTGTCATTAGGACTTTCTGTAACTATATATATTATTTCTTCAATATTTACATCCTTCTGATTTCTTAAAGCCCTATTTAATTTATTAATATATTTTTCTCCCTTATATAATGGACAAATAATTGAAATAGTCATATAACTCTCCCTTAATTTCTTAATGAAAAATCTTCTTTTTCTAATGTTAAGTTTGGACTATAGTATGGGTCTCCTGCTAATATAATTTTTTCATACCTACTTCCAAATTCCAAGAACTCTTCTCTATCTTTTTCTTCTATTAATATTCTACTTCCCTTTATTTTAGGTCTATAATTATATAATTCTACAAAAGGTGTCCATACATTTACTTTATTTAATTCTCTTATTCTCAAGCAAAAATCTACATCATAATACTTTTCCTTAAATGTTGTATCGAATCCATTAACTTGATTAAATAACTCTTTCTTAACCATTAGACAGTCACCACTTACAGCATTTAAATTATGTGTTATTCCTAGTCTTAGAAAATATCCATATTCTTTCCTTCTAAAGTTTCTATGAGCATATGCAGCTGCTCCACCAATACCAATAATTATTCCACCATGTTGAATTGTATTATCTTTATAATATAACTTACAACCTACACATCCAACATCTTCTCTTTGAGCATATCCTATTAATCTTTCAATCCAGCTTTCACTAATTACCTCCATATCATTATTGATAAATACTAGAAAATCCCCATCTGAATGTCTTGCTCCAACATTATACAATTCAGCTATTGATGTACTTTCACTCTCTATCACCTTAATATTCTCCAATTTTAGTAAATCATCTAAAACTAATTTATTGCCCTCACAAATATTGTGAGTTACTATTATTATTTCATAGTTCTTATAAGTACTTTTACTTTGTATGGATTTAATTGTTCTATCTAAACACTTTAATTCACCATTTCCATCTATAATTATTGAAACTTTAGGATCACCTAAAATTTCATATTCAATATCATAAGTACCTATAAATTTACCATCATGCGCTTTTCCTTTTATTCCATTTCTTCTCAAATGATCATCAAGTGCCTTTTTCGCTGAATCATAACAATACATTTTATTTTTAGGATTTCCTGCTGTTGAACCAGAGTGAACTCTCCAAGAATATAGAATTTTAGGAATATGATGGATGTTTTCTGCTACATCTGTAGCTCTTAATATTATGTCATAATCTTGACTTCCATTGTAACCATCTCTAAAACCATCAATTCTTTTCATTAAATCTTTTCTAAATACTGAAAAGTGACAAATATAATTACAACTTCTAAATGTATCAATTGAAAAGTCTTGTTTAAAATGTGGATCAAACCTTAAATCACTTTTTTCATTAATTTTATCCTCATCTGTATAAATAAAATCTATACCTCTATCATTGTTAACTGCTTTTACAATTTCATATAATGCATTCGGCTCTAATAAATCATCATGATCAAATAGCCCAATATAATCCCCTTGAGCCATATAGTAACATTCTTGTGTATTTCCAGCTATCCCCTTATTTTCTGATAAATATTTTATTTTAAATCTGCTATCTTTCTTTGCATAACCATTTAAAATTTCATTAACACTTTCATCTTGAGAGTTTCCATCTGCAATGCAAAATTCCCAATTCGAATAAGTCTGATTTATTACAGATTCAATAGTTTCTATTAATAAATGTTTTGGTGTTTTATATGTTGGCATCAATATACTTATAAGAGGTTCATAATCAAATCTTGTTTTTCTTTGCTCTTCTAACTCCTCTAGTGTAGGAAGATGGCTTTCTAACCATTGCATATAATTAATTCTTTCACCCTTCAATTTATATACTACTTTCAGAATAAATGCTTTAAATCCATAATCCTTTAAATATTCAGCCCCTCTAGTTATAGTAGATTTATTTATACTTTTAAAAACTACAACGATGCTTTTTAAAATATTTTTTATTCCTCGTAAGAAGCCAATTGTTCCATATTTAACTTTATAAAAACTATTAAGGAATCTCCATCCATTAGAACTTTTTATAGCCTGTAATTCCTTACTAACAGAATTAATTGCTTCACCAATTTCTTCATTTAGCATAATATATTCACATTTACAGCTTGTATAGCCAAACTTATCCACACCAATTCTAATTTCATTATCTACTTCTAGCTTTAAGTTAATAATCTCATCTTTCACTCCTAAAATTGTCGGAAAACAAAATTCATTCCAGCCTTTATTTATAACACTATTAACAGCTTCTCCAATTAAGTTATTTTCCTCATTATACATTAATAATTTTGCATTTGTCTTTTGCTTTATTGAATTAATATAAATACTAATTTTAGTTAGATTATATTCCTCCCATTTAAATTTAAATAAATATTCTTTATTTATTAATTCATATCTATTAGGTTCTAACCCAATATTCTTATACTTAAAAATTAAATCATCATCCATTTTCTTCTCCCCTAGATATTACCTATTCTGTTATACAAGTCTATCATTTCATCAACAGAACCTTCTATCATTTCTCCACCTTTTTTTATAAAGAAAACTCTATCACATATCATTTTAATGGAATTCATATCATGTGAAACAAAAACAATTGTTTTTCCACTATTTTTGAAGTCCATTATTTTATTTATACATTTTTTTTGAAACGCAGCATCACCTACTGCAAGTACTTCATCAACTACTAATATATCTGGGTCTACATGAATAGCAACTGAAAATGCTAATCTCATATACATACCAGATGAATAATTCTTTACAGCCGTATCCATAAACTCTTCAACTTCTGAAAATTCAACTATAGAGTCATATTTTTCTTCAATTTCTTTTTTACTAAATCCTAAAATTGAGCCATATAGAAAAACATTTTCTCTTCCTGTCATATCTGGTTGAAATCCTGCTCCAACTTCTAATAACGATGAAATTTTCCCCTCTACACTTATTGTTCCTTCATCTGGATATAATATTTTTGTTATTAGCTTAAGTGTAGTACTTTTACCTGTACCATTCTGCCCTATAATACCAACAGTTTCTCCTTCATTTATATCAAAAGAAACATTTGTTAAAACAGGATGCTTATGAACCTCTAACTTATTTCTTCTAAGTAATTTATTTATAAAGATTTCTTTTATAGAATAGCTCTTATTTTGATATATTTTAAATGATTTACTTACATTTCTAAACTTAATAGCAATCATACCTATCTCCTTATTTTATATTTCCTCAGCAAATCTTTTTTGTAGCTTATTAAACACTGTAAATCCTATCCATAAAAATATTAATGCTACGGCTGCCAATGCTACAAGTTGCCATGCATCTGGAAATCTATTTTCATATAACGGAGCCCTTAAAGAATTTACTATAAGAGTCATAGGATTTAAATACATAAATGGCTTTATTGTATCTGGTATACGATCAATTTTATATATTATAGGTGTTAAATACATCCATGCCATAAAGGCTATTTCTACAAAATGGGATACATCTCTATATAAAGCATTTAGTGCACTTAATAATAATGTTAATCCAGTTGTAAATATAGCAAACAGAAAAATAACTATTGGTAATGAAATCAACGCAATACCCAACGGCATTTTGAATATTAATATTCCTAAAAATAATACGCTTAATGTTATTACATAATTTGTTATGCTAGAAAAAACAATTGATAGCGGAATAATTTCTCTTGGAAAATAAACCTTTTTCAATAAGTTTCCATTCATAACAATAGATTGAGTCCCCACTTGTACAGCATTTTGAAATGCCATCCATGGCAATATTCCTGATAAAATGAATATTGGATAGTTAAGTTCATCAATTCCAATTACATATTTAAACGCAAATGTATAAACAACCATCATCATTAACGGATTAAAAAATGACCATATAAATCCTAGTGCAGAATTTTTATATTTAAGCTTAAGCTCTTTACTAGTTAAGTTCTTTAACAACTCCCTAGATTTATATATTTCCTTAATTCTTCCAATCATATGTTACCTCACTTTTAGTTTACATTTTACTAATAGGCATTCTTATTAACAAATCCCTTAAAAACAGTCAAAAATAGTATTTTTATATCTAATGAAATACTCCAATTTTCAATATAATAAATATCGCATTCAATTCTTTTTTCAATGGATGTATCACCTCTCCATCCATTAACTTGAGCCCATCCTGTTATACCTGGCCTAACTTGATGTTTAACCATATATTTAGGAATCTCATCTTTAAACTTTTCAACATAAAATGGTCTTTCAGGTCTAGGACCTATTAAACTCATATCTCCTTTTAAAACATTAAAAAACTGTGGTAACTCATCTATACTAGTCTTTCTAATAAAGTTACCCACTTTAGTTTTTCTAGGATCATCCTTAACTGTCCATTCCGATTTTTCTTCATTAGGATCTTGTATTCTCATACTTCTAAACTTATACATAGTAAATGGTTTTCTATTTAGTCCTACTCTTTCTTGCTTAAATATAAGTTCTCCCTTTGAAGTTAACTTTATTGCAATAGCTACAATTAGCATAATAGGAGAGAAAATTATTATAGCAAATAAAGATCCTACTATATCTATAGCTCTTTTTATAAACTTATTTAACAAATTATCTAAAGGTATATATCTCATATTGATTAAAGGGACTCCCCCTATTTCCTCTACGTAAGGCTTTGCAGGTAAATATTTATAATAGCTTGGAATTATTTGAGCTCTAACTCCTAACTTCTCACAAGTAAAAATTATGTCTTTTAATTTATCATAATCTTTCATTTCTAAAGTTATAATTATTTCATCTATATCTCTATTCTTACTTAAATAATCATAAAGCCCATTGATTTTACCCAAATAACTTAATTCTCCAATATTAACCTTATAGTCTTCAAAAATACCAAGTACTTTATATCCCCAATGCTTATTTTCTTCTACTAATTTATTAAACCTCTCTGTTCCATCACTATATCCAACAAAAACAGTATACTTAACATTAAACCCTTTCTTTCTCATTCTTCTAATAAATTTTCTCACAACAAATCTTTCAATAGATGTAATTGTTATATTTACCAAAAAGAATAATACTAAAATTGATCTCGAATAATCTATTTGCTTACTAATAAATAAGACACCAGTAAATATTAGAATTCCTAATACATTAGAAGTTATTATATTCCCTACTTCTTTACTTAAAAACATGATTCTCTCATTATTATATAATCCCTTAAAATTATATATAAAAATGTATATAGGAATCATTAGTATAACCGGAACTAAATAGGCTTTAAAACTTAGTAAACCACCCTCTACAGGCATTATGCCACTATATACTCTTAAATACCATGTAAATAAAAATGAAAATAAAATAACTACAGCATCTATAAATATTATCATTTTACTTATAATTTTTTGATTCTCTTTTATCATTGCAAACTACCCTCTCTTAAAAAGGTTTATTGTATTTTTGAACAATTCTAATTCAACTTTTAAATAATTTTTTATGTTATTTTTAATTCTAACCTTATCAACATTTTTAATTCCTACTATTCCATCTTTAATACCTAAAATATAACTTTTACCTAATCCTTTAAGTGTAAAATATATAGCTTTAATCAACATTCCCAATAATATAAATGGACTATTGATTATAAGTTGAATAATAGGCATATTTTTATATATAAGAAAAATATTATTCCTAGCAGCTAACCTTACTTTAAATGAATTATGTCTACTTCCACTAGTTGCACTTCCAATATGATATACCTTTGCTTTATGAGCATAATAATTTTTATATCCAAAACTCCTAGCTCTATAACTTATATCCATATCTTCTAAATACGCAAAAAACTTTTCATCAAAGTATCCAATTTTGTTTATGATACTTTTCCTATAAATAGCTGCTCCTGCACAAGATGAAAATACCTCTTCTGTTTTGTTATATTTGTCTATAGTTCTACCGTCTCCCCTTTTGAAAGACCACCCTAAAATTGAATATTCATCTCCTGCATCATCAATAATATTTCTATTGTCATATCTAATCATTTTACTACAACAAGAAAATATACTGCTATCTTTCTGTATAACAGCATACAATTCTTTTAGCCAATCTTTATCTAACTCAGTGTCATTATTTAATAACGCTACAAATTCACTATTACTAGCTCTTATCCCTTCATTTACAGCGACACTAAATCCTGTATTTTTTTCTAAAGAAATTATGTATACATTATCTCTAAACTCACTGTTTATTAATTCTAAGCTTCCATCTGTAGACTTATTATCTACTATAATTATTTCATCAGGCTCTAATGATTGGTTAAGTAGTGAATCTAAACACTTCTTTATGTATTTTTCACCATTATAATTTGGAATTACTACAGAAACTCCCATTAAACATTTTCTCCTAATCTCTATAAAATGTTATGGCTGTAATTTATAATTACAGTCATAACATAAAAATATTTATTTATATTCAAATGGTAAATCTAATTCTTTTAACCTCTTTTGTTTTTTATCTTTTTCAGATAAAAGAACTTCTTCTATTCCTTCTAATGGCCATTCTATTCCTACATCTGGATCATTCCATAATAATCCGCCATCATATTCAGGTGCATAGAAATCAGTGCATTTATAATTAAATACAGCTTCATCAGATAGAACTAAGAATCCATGTGCAAAACCTTCTGGAACATAAAATTGCTTCTTATTTTCATCAGTTAGTAATACCCCTTCCCATTGTCCATAAGTTGGCGACCCTTTTCTTAAATCTACAGCCACATCATAAACACTGCCTTTAGTAACTCTAACTAATTTACCTTGAGTGTGCTTAGTTTGGAAATGCATTCCTCTTAATACACCCTTTGAAGATTTTGATTCATTATCTTGAACAAAGGTCATAGTAAGACCTGCTTCATCAAAATCTTTCTTGCTATAGGTTTCCATAAAATATCCTCTGTTATCTCCAAAAACCTTTGGCTCGATAATATATAAATCCTTTATCTTAGTTTCAATAAACTTAAAATTCCCCATACTTCTTCCTCCTAACACTTACATATAAATACATCATATTATTTATAGATATCATTGTCAAACTGCTTAATTATATCCTTTAGGATTATGACTTTGCCATCTCCATGAGTCTCTACACATGTCATCTATACCTTTTTCAGCTTGCCACCCTAATTCATTATTAGCTTTGCTTGGATCTGCATAACATTCAGCCACATCCCCTGCACGTCTACCAACTATTTTATAAGGTATTTCTTTTCCAGCTGCCTTTCCAAATGCTTTAATTAAATCTAATACACTATATCCATTTCCAGTACCTAAGTTATAGGTTACTAACCCTGGATTTCCCTTTAACTTTTCTAAAGCTTTTATATGACCTTTTGCTAAATCAACTACGTGTATATAATCTCTAACCCCAGTTCCATCAGGTGTATTATAATCATTTCCAAATACACTTACTTCCTTTAATTCTCCTATTGCAACCTTAGTTATATAAGGCATAAGATTATTTGGTATTCCATTAGGATCCTCACCAATTAATCCACTTTCATGAGCTCCTACAGGATTAAAGTATCTTAACAATGCTATATTAAAGTTTGATTCAGCTTTTGATATATCTCTTAACATATCTTCTATCATCAGCTTAGTACTACCATATGGATTAGTCGATGATAACTCAAACTCTTCCTTAATAGGCATTTCTTTCGCACTACCATATACTGTAGCAGAAGAACTAAACACAAAATTTCTTACATTATATTTTTTCATTAAATTTAATATAATTAATGTATTAGTAAGGTTATTATAGTAATACTCTAACGGCTTTTCTACAGATTCTCCAACAGCTTTAAAAGCAGCAAAGTGAATAACAGAATCTATTTTATTTTCCTTAAATACTACTTCCACCTTTTCTTTATCCAATATATTTATTTTATAGAACTTAAATGTTCTACCAGTTATCTTTTCTATTCTATCTTTTACAATCTCTTTACTGTTTGAAAGATCGTCAATTACAACAACCTCTTCTCCTGAATTTAATAATTCAACCACAGTATGGCTACCTATGTATCCCATACCTCCAGTAACTAAAACCGACACACTAATCTCCTCCTTAATGTTTTTATTATTTTTGTAATGACTCTTTCATTTGAGTCGTGGATATATCTGGAGTCCTTTCTAAGTACACTACTTCACAATACTCTTTTAAATAATCAAATTTTCCTTTCCAATCATCCCCCATAACAAATACATCAATATTTCTTTCCCTTACATCAACTATCTTTTGCTCCCAGCTTTCTTCTGGTATCACTTCATCCACATATCTAATAGCTTCTAATATCATTTTCCTCTTTTCATAATTAAAATATGATTTCTTATTTTTTATACTATTAAACTCATCAGTAGATATTGCAACTACTAAATAGTCTCCTAATTCCTTGGCTCTTCTTAATAAGTTAATGTGACCATAATGCAAAAGGTCAAAAGTCCCGTAAGTTATTACTTTTATCATAAAAATTAACTCCTTCAAACAAATAGTATTTACTCGCCATAAATAAATTCATGTAAGGCTTTTACATTAGCTTCTTTATCCCAATCTAAATGATAAACACCATTTAAATTATCTTTTGTAGTTCCATCTATTGGAACTCTAAAATCATTAAGATTGTTCATATCTAAAGTCAATAAATATTTTGCTATAGATAACATTTCCATAGTGGATAAATTTGTTTGAACATTAGATGATAAATCTGAAATTACCGCTGGATAACTTGTTAGTGAAATATTCTTACATTTTTTTAAGATTGCAAACATTATTTCCCTTTGTCTAGCTGTTCTTTGAAAATCATTGTCTATATGACGTATTCTTGAATATGCCAGAGCTTGAGAACCATTTAGTGTAACTTTTCCTGTACTCTCTAAAAGAGGATTTGGCTTTCTTTTATTTAAATCCTTTCTTTCTGCTTCAGTAACATCTATCTCCACGCCACCCAAGTAATCTACTATTCTTTCTAATCCATCAAATCCAATTAATGCATACTTATTTATATCAAGATTAAATAATTCATTTAAAGTAGAAACTGTTCCTTCTACTCCTCCATAATGATAGGCATAATTAATTTTATTAGCCTTTCCTTCCCCTTGGTCTACATACATATCTCTCATAATTGATGTAAGTTTAGCTGTATTGTCATCCTTATCTAAAGATAATATCATTATTGTATCAGTAGCATTTTCCTGATTATCTACTCCTAATAATAATATATTTTCTATATTTTCTTTCTTACTCTTTTCTTGAGTTTCTTGTGATACTTTTAACTGTTCATCGCTTCCTTGTAGATTTACATTTTTTATCCTATTTATATACTTATAGGCACCAAATATTCCACCTAATATTATTACCATAACTATCATGATTGCTATAAGAACTTTATTTCTTTTTTTCATAAACCCTTCCTCCTATTGGTAACATCTATAATATTAAATTAAATTATATCATATATAGCTTTTCACTTTATTACTTATTAATTAATAAATAAAAGATTTAGACAATTTATCTAAACCTTCTATAAATACTAAATATACTTTTTAACTATTTCCTTCATATTTTCCATAGCTTCTTCCATATCAGCTACAAGCTTTAATTGGTTTCTAGCTCTTTCTAGATTATGATTAGGTCTATGAATTTGGAAATACTTATCCCCATTTATATGGTCCATAAGGAATCTCATAGAAAGTTCTAAAGTTATAAGCTTAGCTGAAAAAGGTAAATATTCAATTTCTGTTTCAGTTAAGGCTTCTCCACACGATTCTAGGAAACCCTTGGTAAACAGTTCAAATAAGTTAATATCAAAGTGAACCTTTGATAAGTCTGCCTCGTCTTCTAAAGAGGTAGTTGCTCCTGAACGTATGGAATCGCCATAATCATATAACGATAAACCTGGCATAACTGTATCTAAATCTATAACACAGATTGCATCCCCTGTTTTATCATCTATCATTATATTATTAAACTTTGTATCATTATGAGTAACTCTAAGTGGAAGTTTACCTTCATTTAACAACTCTACTAAAACTCCAGTTTCTTTTTCTCTAGTCATAATAAAATCAATTTCGGCTTGTACACCCTTCACTCTATCGCAAGGATCATTTTTTACAGCTTCAAGAAAATCATTATATCTCTTTCTCGTATTGTGGAAGTCTGGTATTATTTCATATACAGTATCAGCTGGAAAATCTGAAAGTTGCTTTTGGAATTTCCCTAAAGCTTTTCCACATTTATAAAAATCCATTTGATTTTCTACCATCATATAAGTTGTTGCATCTTCTATAAAATGATAAGCTCTAAAACAATCCCCTTCTTCTGTTCTATAATATAGCTTTTCATCCACTGTTGGTACTAACCGTAACCCTTCTCTTGTTACATCTCCACCTTCTTCTTTGACCTTTTGGGAAATATGTTTAGTAACACTATATATATTATTCATTAGTTCATCAACAGCTGGAAAAACATCAGTATTAATTCTTTGAAGAATATATTTCTTTAAAGTTCCATTAGACTGCTTAAATTTTAATATATGAGTATCATTTATATGACCACATATATGCCTTTCTGAATTTATAAGTTTCCCACTAAATTTAAACTTTTCAGCTAAATCTTTACAGCTATACGTCCCCTTCATAGTTAATTCCCTTTCACTTTTAATTCTTTATAAAATGTTTACATAAATACATTTTACTTTTTTATCCTTATAAAATCAATACAATAGTCTAAGGCTTTCTTTTATTAAAATAATATTTCTTCTGTTAATATATATATATATACCAAAACAAATTAAATTAATAAAATAACTAATCCACGAATTAATTAACGAATTTATTAAAATAAAAATAAATGAAATGATTAACTCTTCAAAAATATATTTTTTTATATCTACTTTAATAAATTTTGCTATATAAATTTCAGAAATAATACATCTAAATGCATAAACTACTACAATAGAAATAAGTACTAAATTTAAGTTATTAATGATTACAGCCGTTATATAAGTTAATAAAACAGAAATACTTAATGTCATGATATTAATTTTTAACATAGCCTTTTCTTGCCTTAATCTTTTCATATATGGATTAATAATCATACCCATTTTACTTTCATAAATGCACATTGGAAATATTAATGCCAAATGTTGTATAGAATCTTTATATTGAGGTAGCCAAACACATATTATATATTTAATAGGGAAATAGAACGTTAATACTCCTACTAAAATAAGCATTAATAAACTTCTTGTTATTGGATAAATTTTTCCTAATGTTTCTTTTTTTATTTTATGTAATATAGGAAATATTATAATACTAATAGAATTTACAAATATCATAAGAATATTTGATAAACTCAATACTAAAGATACTTTTCCAAACACCTCAATATTCCAACTATTTTCGATTCCTATTTTTATTATACCAATAATTAAAACATTAGTAATATTCGCAAACATTAACTTATAGCCAGCAGATATATTAATCTTCACCTCTGAAATAGTAGTTTTAAATGGTGATAATCTATGAAATACAATATCTCTACAGCTTAGTATTGCAATAAATAATCCAACGATTTTACTTAATACATCAAAAAATATTAATAACTCTAAATTACTACTTTTCGTAATAAATGAAATTAAAACTAATATAATATATAACGACCTATCTATTAGTATAATTAACGCATATTCCTTAATTCTATTTGTAGCTTGCAATATATATGATAACATTGTCGTAGGAATACTAATAATGCAATTTAGCATGGTAAATAAGAGAATAACTTTTTTATTCTCATCTTGTATATTTCCACTATAAATAATAAAAAAAACAAGTACAATTATTAATTCAAAAAAAATAAGAAACCAAAACTGTGATGAAATTTTATCTTTTTCTAGTTTTCCATAATCTTTTCCTCCATTCCTTAAATATATACCATCAATCAAACCTAAATGTGTAAAACCTATATAAGATATATATAAAATATATAATTGCCAATAACCATACTCATATATTCCTATAAACTTAGGAATTAATAATATAGATAATGAAGACACTATGAATGAAACTAAATTAGAAACTACAGAATACGATAAATTTCCCAACATACTTTTCAAACTTTTTCTCAAATTGCACCTCTTAACTAACAAAAACTACTTATACTTTTTCATAAATAAATATACTCTTATCGGAGAAATAACATCATAATAGATCCAACCAATACTCATTCCCCAAAAAATCGGACTAATTTTAAATAACTTTATAAATATCTTGGTAAACATATCTATCCTAGAGCATTCTACTAACTCCTTATAATATCTTATATATATCTCCTTAATATCACTTAATATATTTTCATATTGCATTTTAATCTTTTTATGGAATCTAATAAAATAGTAAGCTCTTAATAATGCTTTATACATTAATTCTATTTGTCTATTATATAAATCCATATATCCATTTTCTTTATAAAATCTACATAGTATTTCTGAAGAATATGCCTGTTCAGCATAAAAACCAGAAAACTTTCCACATCTCGAAATGCTATTGGCCCTTTCCCTGTGCAAATATACCACCTCAGAAATAAATGCAGTTTTATTAGAATTATGAAGCAATATTGGAGTTAACAAAACATCCTCTAAAAAAATGGTTGGACACCTTTTTTCATATTCTTCAATATTACTCCTTTCAAATATCTCTCTTTTATATACTTTTCCCCATAAAGGAAAAGTAATATTATAATTATCAAGCTCATCAATATGACTGCATGCTACTCTTCCATCTAATATATTAAAAGAATTACTTCCACTAACACTCCATTTATATCCTTTAATATCTTTTTCACTTATACTTATTCCATTAGCCCCTACTATCTCTACAAATTTATTTCTTTGGATTAATTCAAATAACAACTCAAACATATTAGGAGATATAATATCATCATCATCTATAAATGATATCCACTCCCCTCTTGCTTCCTTAAGACCTATAAACCTTGCTTTTGAATGTCCTTTATTCTTCTGATTTATTACTCTTACTCTAAAGTCTCTATTACTATATTCTTTGCATATATTCAAACTTCTATCTGTAGAGCCATCATTGACTAATATTAGCTCCCATCTATCAAATGTTTGATTTATTACAGATTGAATACACATATCTAAATATTTTTCAGCATTATATACAGGAACTATTATTGTTACCAATGGTAAACTTCTCAATATACTCACCCTTTTTTAATCATTTAGTTTTTATATCTATAATGACAAAATCTTTTTGCAATAATTCTAAATGCATTGGGAGAAAGTAAATAGACTATTGACGATCCCACAACTTTATAATCATGAAAACTTAATAATTTCTTTATATATTGTCTAATATTATTTTTTCTTATAAAAATTTTATAATCCCTTCTTGATAAAAATATTGCTGCTTGCCAGGTTAATGACCAAGCAATTCGTGCGACTCCATATTTTTGGTATAGTTCATAAAATTCTCTATTGTTTTCTTTAAAGTATTGCTCCAAGTTTTTCATCAATATTAATCCATCAATTCTCGAATCATCAAATTTACTCATTGCAGTATCTAAGTGCTGCTTATAAATATATAACGGTTTATTTAAATACGCTACTTTAGTAATGCAATTTAATACTCGCCACATCATATGTAAATCTTCATTATATTTATACCCTTCTGCAAACTCCAAGTTATTTTGTTCCAAAACTTTTGATTCTACCATAATGGTACAACATCCAGATTTTATTTTCCCATATAAATACTTTTTTAGTACCTCGTCTCTAGTAATAATCTCAAGATTATCCCCACTATTTTCTTTAATTTTTGTATTATTAATTTTAAAAAATTCACTCGTACATATAACTAGACCAACATTGTATTTTTTTAAAATATTTATCATGTCTAAAAGATATGTCTCAGTAATTTCATCATCTATATCTACGAAACAAATATAATCACCTGTAGCAACTCTAATTCCTGTATTACGAGCACTACTTACACCTTTATTTTCTTGTTTAACTATTACTATCTTAAACTTATATTTTTCTTGAATAATTTTTATATATTCATATGTTCCATCAGTAGATCCATCATCTATAAATATTACTTCAAAGCATCTATAAATCTGGTTATCTATACTTTTTACAAGATTGTCAATGTATTTTTTTCCGTTATAAATTGGAACTATTATACTTATCATTATACTCACCATACTTTAAAGTTTTTTAATAACTTCATCCATAAGAACCGTGTATGCTTTATAACTATATCTTAAAAGAAATATGTTACAAGCCTTTTCTCTCATATCTAAGATTTGATCAACACTTAATAATTTAATTTCTTCAATAATTTTATCTATATTATTTGAATCAAAATTAAAACCTATTTTTTCTTTTTCAACTAATTTATAAGTATCATATTTAGCTGAGTTAATTAAAAGTAATCCCTCAGATAAATAATCAATGGATTTATATGATAAAGCCACTTCAGTTGAAACCTTAAAGCCATTATATCCAAATATACACTTACTTAATATTTCATGCTTTTTCTCCTCATCATAAATTATTCCGTGATATTCGAATGGAATATCATATTTCTCTAATTGGCTTATTAACCACTTTCTTTTATCTCCATCACCTATGATTTCAATTTTAACCCTTTTACCTTCCTCTATTAGTCCCCTAGAAATACCTATTAAACTATCGAAGTCATAAATTGTATTTATTCCACCTATATACGCTATACTAATACAATTGAAATCAAATTTATATTTTTTCAGCTGTGTTGATGAATCCTTTACAATTGGTATTACAAATGTATTTAGTTTATCTATTTTTAATATTTTTTTATAATAATCACACTCTAACACTAATGCGTTTGAGTATTTTATTGCATATTCTCTTAATCTCCCCCATATATTAAAGGTAAATATCTCAAAAACCTTTTTTAGGCCTGTTTTTATCGGTAATGACTCTGGCCATAAATCCACTACATCAACTATTAGTTTTATACTCTTTTTTTTGCATATTTTAGTAACAAAGTATCCAAGTAGGTTTGGTGGAACCATAACATATATTAAATCAATATCATTACATCTAATGTATCTGTAGACATCTTTAGCAAAACAATAATGCGAAACAACTCTTTTTATAGAAATATTTTTTTTATACTCTTTCGTACTAATTACTATACAATTATCTGAGTGATTATTAACTTTTTCTTTCTTATGGTGAGAAAAATCACTACATACAATTTTACATTTATAATGATTGCTCAAAAACTTATTTACGCAATAAGTTCTATCTTTAAAATTGTTTACTGTATAGAAATTAGATATTATTAATGCTTTTTTCATTTACTATCTCCAAATAAATTAATATCTATTTTTATAATTCTACTTACAGTTATAACATATAGAATTCGTTTATTCATTTTTAACAAACCTTACTGGTACCCCTACTACTGTACCACTCTTTTCTATATCCCTTATCACAACAGAGCCAGCACCGACTATTACATGTTCACATATATTTACTTCTTGAATCACTTGTGTTCCTGTTCCTAATTCAGAAACTTTTCCTATAGTGCACCCCCCAGATATATTTGTACTAGGATATATGGTGGCAAAATCATCAATCATTACATCATGCCCTATTGTACAATCAAGATTCACTATTACAAAATTCCCCAACTTTATATTAACTGTTAATATACTTCCAGCGCATATTACAACTCCTTTTCCTATTTCATTATTTTTCTTATTCATAATAACGCTAGGGTGTATTAATGTAGCGATATTATCATTATAATTTATTATATCTTTTGCAACCTTTTCTCTTGCTTTAGAATTTCCTATAGCAATAACATAGTATAAATCTTTTCTTTTTTTTATAAAATCAATATTACCGAGTACTTTATACCCATTTATTAATCGATTTTGCTTTTCTGCTGAATCATCTATAAATCCAATTATATTCCATTCTTTTTTAACTTCATTAATATCTTCAATTAACCAAGCTATTTCTCTTCCAAATCCTCCTGCTCCTATAATCACTATATCCTTCATATTCCCCCCTAATTAAATCCATCAAACTTTTCCATAGTTATATACCCTTCATGAGAAATTCCTTCTCTTTGAAATACTTTTACAAAAGTCTTAAAAATAATTTTTAGATCCAATAATAACGACCAATTGTCTATATACCAAATATCCAAGTCAAACTTTTCACTCCAGGATAAATTGTTTCTTCCATTTATCTGAGCCCATCCAGTAAGTCCTGGAAGCATATCATGCCTTCTTATTTGTTCATCATTATATTTATCTAAATATTCCACCAGCAAAGGTCTTGGTCCAACTAAGCTCATATCCCCCTTTACTATATTAATTAACTCTGGAAGTTCGTCTAAGCTTGTACTCCTTAAAAACTTTCCAAATCCAGTTAATCTTAATTCATCAGGTAAAAGTTCACCTTTTGAATTCCTTCTATCATTCATAGTTCTAAACTTTATCATAGTAAATATTTTGTTATTCTTTCCTACCCTTTTTTGTGAAAATAGAATTGGACTTCCAAGCTTAGCTCTTACTAGTAAAGATACAAGCAAGATAATTGGAAATAATATTACTAAGGCTACCAAAGAAACAATAACATCAAAACATCTTTTTATAGCTTGTTTCATAGTCCACTCCTTCAAAATAATTCACGAACTATTTTGATAATTCTACCCATATCTTCATCAGTATTTTTTGTATCTGATGGTAAACAAACTCCTCTATTGAATATGTCTTCTGATATGCTATGTCCATCTTTAGATATAGTATAAAATTCTAAGTCTTTAAATATAGGTTGCAGATGCATTGGTTTCCATATATGTCTTGCTTCTATGTTTTCCTTTTCTAAGGCTAAAATTATATCTATAGGTTTTACCCTACTATTTTTCTTTAATATAATACATGAAAGCCAATAATTAGGTTCACCATAATCACAAATTGGCATCATTTCAATTTCATCTATATCTTTAAACGCTTCTTCGTAAATATTAAATAATCTCTTTTTTTGAAGAATTCTTTCATCCAGAATTTTTAGCTGACCTCTACCAATACCAGCAACAATATTAGACATCCTATAATTATATCCTAACTCCTTATGTTCATAAAATCTCTCATTTTCCCTAGATTGAGTAATCCAAAACTTTGTTTTATCAATCATATTCTTCTTGTTAGATATCAACATGCCACCACCTGATGTGGTTATAATCTTATTACCATTAAAAGAATATATTCCATATTCTCCTAATGTACCAGATTTCTTTCCTTTATAAGTTGCCCCCAAACTTTCTGCTGCATCTTCAATTACTGGAACGTTATATTCATTGCAAGTACTTAGTATTTCATCCATGTCTGCGCTTTGTCCATATAAGTTAACAACAATAACTGCTTTAGGCTTAATACCTTTTTTAGTATAGTCAATTAAAGCTATATCTAAAGCCTTTGGATCCATATTCCAACTATTACTTTCAGAATCAATAAATACAGGTATTCCTCCCTCATAAATTATTGGATTACAGCTTGCAGCAAAAGTTAGGTCTGAACAAAAAACAACATCTCCTTTTTTAATTCCTACACACTTTAATGCCATATGTATAGCAGATGTTCCTGATACCATAGCTGCTGCATACCCCTTACCAACATAATTGCACAGTTCTTTCTCAAAGTCATTAACATTTGGCCCAAGAGGAGCTATCCAATTAGTATCAAAAGCTTCCTTTATATATTTTTCTTCCAATCCCCCCATATGAGGTGATGATAAATAAATTCTTTTTTTATTCATTGTTCTCATCCCTTATCGCTTTAGACTGTGTTGTAGCTGCCACTTCATTTACCCCATCTACATTCCTATAGGTTGGTACTATTTCTCTTAACTTACCACTTATATCCTCGTATCTGCCACTATTAATTAAATTCATAAGTTCATTAATACTTTCCTTTAAACTACTTAAATCATATTCCCTAGGCTTGCCTATATATATTTTTGAATGGCTTGTATTTGTTAATCCTTCTTCATCCATTAATAGCTCTTCATATAACTTTTCTCCTGGCCTTAAACCGATTACTTTTATTTCTATATCTTCATCTGGAATTAATCCTGATAGTTTTATTAAGTTAACTGCTAAATCATAAATTTTTACTGCTTCTCCCATATCTAATATAAATATCTCTCCTCCCTCTGCAAATGCACCTGCTTGTAACACTAATTGTGCAGCTTCAGGAATTGTCATAAAATACCTTGTAATATCCTTATGAGTTAAGGTAATTGGTCCCCCTTCAGTAATCTGTTTTTTAAATAATGGGACCACTGAACCATTTGATCCCAAAACATTTCCAAATCTAACAGCTACAAATTCTGTAGAACTATCTCTATTTATAGCTTGTACTATCATTTCACATAATCTCTTGCTAGCTCCCATAACATTTGTTGGATTTACAGCTTTATCGGTAGAAATCAACACAAATCTTCTAGTGCCATACTTATGAGCTAATTCTACAGTATTTAATGTTCCAACAACATTATTTTTAATAGCCTCTCCAGGACTATCCTCCATTAATGGCACATGCTTGTGAGCGGCTGCATGAAATACAACATCTGGTTTATATTCACTAAAAATCTCTTCTAATCTAGACTTATCTCTTACAGAGCCTATCAAAGTTTTTAATCTTAACTTAGGAAACTTTCTATTTAATTCATTCTCAATTTCATATGCATTATTCTCATAAATGTCAAATATCACTAACATTTTAGGATTAAACCTTGCTATTTGTCTACATAACTCAGACCCTATAGATCCTCCCCCACCAGTTACAATAATGGTTCTATCCTCTATATATTTTGATATTTCATCTATATCTAAATTTATAGCTTCTCTTCCCAATAAATCTTCTACATCAACGTCTCTTATTTTATTTATTGCAAAATCACCATTTAAAAATTCTTTAACAGTTGGAATAATCTTTACATTCGCATCAGTTTTATTACATATATCTATAATTCTCTTTAAATTAGAATACTTATCATTAGAAATAGCTATTATTATCTCATCAATATTTTTTTTAATACATAACTCTTCTATACTATCTGTTTTACCCTCCACTAATACACCACTTATATATGTCCCCACTTTTTCTTTATCATCATCAACAAATGCTACAACTTTTTTTCTGAACTTTGGATTTCTCTTGAACTCATTAACAACTAAAGCTCCATTATTCCCAGCACCAACTATTAATACTTTCTTTATCTCTTTATCATTACTACTTGTAAATATATTAATAAACCTCACTAAAATTCTACTTCCAATTCTTATTCCCATACACATAAATATTACTATAAGTCCAGTTAAAGCAATTACAGTTAAAGGTACTCTTGGAGCTTGATTTATTGCTATAAAAAGTTGTATTACAACAGATATACATATTGAAAGTATACCTTGGGCAAATTCATCAACACTTGCCATTAACCAATTTGTTTTATATTGCTTAAATAATATAAATAAAATTATATAAACTCCTACAAATAAAGTCATTTTCACAAAAACTTCTTTATATCTAACAATAACACCATCTAAGCCAGTGCTATAAAAATTATATCTTATATTAAATGAAATAAAATAAGCAAAATATATAGAAAATATATCCCAAATTATTAATAATATTCTCCTGATTACCTTATGTTTCTGTATCATAATTTCCCCTTCTACCAATCACCCTATCAAATTACAAATATATTTATATTTTTTATTTTTTCCCATATGTGTATATTAACATATTTTTAGCAAATAAAAAATCACCCAATAAAATTAGGTGATTGTAATAATATTATTCTATTTTCTTATTCTTATATACTCTAAATGATATATATCCACCAATTATTAAAATAATAATAGTAATTATAAAAAATACTAACGAATTATTCTTATTTTCTTGAACATTACTACTTATACCTGTATCTAATTTACTATCATTATTCTCCTTTTCTGCTAATAGTTCATTTTTATCTTGTGGTTCTTCCTTAATTTTATCATTGTCTTCATCAATGGTTACATTCTGTTTCTTATCATTATTCTCACTATTGCCACCAATTATAATATCATTAGAACTATTTGTAGATGAGCTATTGTTGTCCTGTTCGGATTTTCCTGGTGATTGTGTAGGTTTTACTTCTATCACCTCTTTTTCCGGTAAACTTAGTATAAAAGGAAGATCAATCATATTATTCTCAGTCTTTTGTACAAGCTGCAATTTTATCTTATCAGCAGATAAGTCCAATTCACCATTCTTTAAAACTTCAGCTTTTATAGTTACAAAATTATAATCTCCACTTAATCCCATGCTATCTGATCCCTGAAATGTAAATCCATAACGTGCTCTATTTCCATTTAAACTTAGCTCACCAAATAGTGGCATAACTGATTGTTTCTTTATCTCTTCATTTAACACTATTTCCTTTACTTTAATTAATGTATTGTCATAAGTGTAATCAACTAGAGCTGAATATAAATTTTTAAGGTTACTTAAGTCAACTACAATATCTATATTATTTCCCTTTTCAACTTCACCTTTAACAGAAACCTTAACAATGGATTCTTCTGCTGAATATACCGGTATACTATTAAATATAACTATTAATGCTACTATGGTTAAAGTAATTATACTCTTTAACTTCTTCAACTTCTCACTTCCCTTAATATAAATAGCTTTTCATAAAATTAGGATAGTCTACTTGACTATCCTGTTATTTTATTTGCAACCTTAACTATGTCATAAATATCAATTATGCCATCATTGTTTAAATCACAATTATTATTCCAATTTGAATCTCCTTTTTTAGAATTATACAGGTTTGAAACTAATGATAAATCTTTCATATCTATTTCATCATCAAAATTTATATCTCCCTCTTTAAAGCCAGTTTTGCCTTTATTAAGGAATACTATATTTTTATTTTTTGTGTATCCAAGCTTACTCCAATTATATGTTCCATTAAAATTCCCATCATATTTACTATGATTTCTATCTGCATATATTTCTATATACTCTTCACCATTAATAGTTACTTTTTTACCTGTAGCCTGTATAGCATTTGTTCCAACTACGCTTGTCCCTATTGTACTACTACCTCCTACAGAAACGTTTGTAGTTGCTATATCATAAAATTCAGTTCCGTCAGCTCCTATAACTTTATTTGTTCCCACATATTTAATAAGTTGATAGTAATTTTCATCTTTTAAATTCTTTACGTTATTCCCTGATAAATAATAATCTATTTGCATTGCAAAACTAGCTGCCTTTTCTCCCCAGAATGGGTCAGAGGCATATTTCACATTAGCGCCAAGATTTTTATTGCCTAAAAATGATCCCCAATACCTCCAATCTCTTGGATTAGCATATCCATTAGATATAAAGTTTTGGGTAAAGTCTAGAACACTTTCTCTTGTGCTCGGATAACTATAAGCTCCATTATATGGATCTGAATCTATAGCACCCATACCAAATAAATTGTTTTTATCCTTTGCTATTCTTGATTGTCCCCATCCCGATTCATTTATAGCAACACTTAATGTTAGTAGTGCATTTACTCCATAAGTATTTTCTGCCTCTTTTAATGCAGCTCCCAAGTTTCTAAGCTTACTATCTGAAGCAGTATGAGCTGTTATATATCTATTTATATCATCTGCTGTGTAATTACTTTTACTTCTAAATGAAAGGTTATTAAAGTAAGAGTAATAAGGATTTCCATTATTAACTGCTCTCTTCTTTGTATTCTCCTTTAAATCTAGCGTTAAATCCCAAATTGCATCTTGAATATTATCCGCATAGTAAAAATAATTTCCATCATAGCTTGCATACTTTTTCCCAGGCTCTAAAAAATCAGGTGCACTTCCTACATAAAGCATGGTACCACTTCCACCATCTAGGCTTGTACCAGCCCAATGCTTTAATATTCCATCCTGAACTATATAATAACTAGGTGTTGTAACCTGATTTAATGGCCATATTACAACATCTGCAGTTTTATTTGCATAGTCATCCTTATTAGTATACTTCATCCAACCTTCATATCCACCTATTAATACTTTCGCAGCTTGTCCACTAGTAGTTATTAAAGGCACTTCACTCATATAATCATGACTTACATATGTATAGACATTTCTCATGGATGAATCAGTATAAATATCACTAGTACCTGATACAATTTTCCCATTAACATATTTTCTGACTCTTGCAACAGACTTTGTAGCGTAAGTAACTTGTCCACTTTTATCTATTACAACTGGTATTATATTTTCTGATTCATTTATTTCTTTTTCAATAGATTTACATTCATTAATAGCTTCTTCTAAATCATCAAATTTATTTACATAAGAATAATTTCCATCACTATAGGCTAACGCTACTTCATAATTAGAATTAGTTTGTAAAACTAATTTTCTAATCTTTGAATTAGCTAGCCTACTTTCTCTTACTTCTTCTCTTTCATCTAACAAACTAGAAGTCTTAAAATTACTATATAATCTTAAGTTACTGTATGAATCATAATTTTTAACTTCTTCATATTCTTTTTTATATAATGGTCCATCTTTTATATCTGATGCTTGTACTTTTATATTTGGTAAAATTGCACCTATCATTAATGCTACCAAGGATAATGATAAAATTCTTTTTCTAATACCCATCTAACTTTCCCCTTTATTATTTTTCTTATTTTATAATATAAATTATAACACTTTTTTACAAGATAAATATTCTAACTTCATTAAATTTATAAAAATAACATTATCTTATTTTTATAAGTTTTCTCTTCTTTATAAACCTTAAATATTTTACTTATTGAATTATAAATAGACATTTATAACCTTAGAATTTATTTACATAATCCGAGGAAAAGTATACAATAACTATGTACATAAATATGATATAAAGGGGGAATAAATTTGAAGTTTTATTCTAAAAAACTCAAGAAATTTTTCGCTATGATATGTGCTTTTTGCCTTATAGTAGAATTTTCTTTAAGTGGTATACAAGTTAAAGCTGCAGAAGCAATACCTAGAATAACTTATACTGTTACTGGTGAAGCTACTATAGGTAAACAAATAACTATAAGTTTAAATGTTTCAAACATAAGCGGATTATATGGAGGTTCATGGGATTTTGCATATGATCCAAATATAATAAAAATAGATGAAATAACTGCTGGTGACTTAATTTCATCCATACCCCAAACTACAACAAGCAACAAGAGTGGACATGCTTATTTTTGGTTTACTAAAACTGGAGATACAACAGGGGTTAGTACTACTGAAGCTAAGAGTATAGCTAAGATAAAAGCTACAGTTCTTAAAGAGGGAACTATTAATATTAATACTACAAATAGTGATAATTCCTTTGGAGTAAATAATAAAAATTCTTTGGTTAAATTATCTGATATGAATGGAGATAAAATATCCTATAGTAGTGAGGATAAATCTATTTCGTGTATAAAGCCAGTTATAGTTTTACAACCTGGTATTTACCAGGAAAATAATTCTGCTTTTAAATATCATGGCACCTGGGATACCTTTGCAAAATCTGAGCATAGTGATGGCTCTATTAAATTAAGTACTGCCAAGGGAAATTTTCTAGAATTTAAGTTCAAAGGTACTGGATTTAATTGGTATTCTCATAAAAGTATTTACAGAGGTATTGCTAATGTTTATATCGATGGCTCTTTAGTTTCTAAAGTTGATACTTACTCTGCTACTGATCAATTTAATACATTAGTTTTTTCTAAAGATGGCCTTGAAAATAAAGAACATACTGTTAAAATAGAGGTCACTGGTTCTCAAAATCCTAATTCGTATAACAATAAAATTGCTATCGATAGAATTCAAATTCTTGAAACTAGCTCAACTTTAACTTCTGGTATTTACCAGGAAAATAACTCTGCTTTTAAATATCATGGCACCTGGGATACCTTTGCAAAATCTGAGCATAGTGATGGCTCTATTAAATTAAGTACTGCCAAGGGAAATTTTCTAGAATTTAAGTTCAAAGGTACTGGATTTAATTGGTATTCTCATAAAAGTATTTACAGAGGTATTGCTAATGTTTATATCGATGGCTCTTTAGTTTCTAAAGTTGATACTTACTCTGCTACTGATCAATTTAATACATTAGTTTTTTCTAAAGATGGCCTTGAAAATAAAGAACATACTGTTAAAATAGAGGTCACTGGTTCTCAAAATCCTAATTCGTATAACAATAAAATTGCTATCGATAGAATTCAAATTTTTTAAAATAAAAAAAGCGTTATGTAAGATGGTTAATATTATTATCTTACATAACGCTTTTTATTTAATATTTTATTCTCATAGTTTTTCTAATCAATACTTTTATATACTATACAATAAACTTCACATAACATTATAAAAAAATCCAAACAACTTATATTTTAAACCAACTTTAGCAATTACCATCAAATATAAATTACAATAACAAATTAAGCTAATTTATTAATTAAGACTTAAACACTTGAGTTACTTGGATTAAATATATTAGGTCTAATTATAAATCAAACAACTATTTTGAAACTTTATATTTTAGTTATCTTTCTTGTAAATTACTATGGCTTCTATTTACCATAGCATATATAAAATATATATTCCCCCTATAAATCAATATATGCCAATAATTAAGGAATTTTTCATATTACAATCCTTATATTAATAATATTACAATGCAAAATGAAAATCATATATGTATTTCAAATCTAAATCCAATCATTATTTAAAACTAAATTTCTATATAGTCATCTCAAAAAGAAAAGTATCACTTTATTCTATTTTTAACGGCACACACAATATTCATTACAAATTCATCTCTCATAAAAAATAAAGAAACAATATACACACATACACCAATAATTCCCACTAAAGTTGTATCAATTATAGTTGGACTCATAAATTTTGATATTGGATAAATAACAATAAACATAATTATTGAAGCTAGAATATATTTTTTACACAATCTAATTAACTTAGTTAAAGAAAAATCTTTTCTAATCAAATATAATTGCACGCAAACAATTATACATTCACTAATTAATGATGCCAAAATGGCTCCTATTGATTGTAATTTTGGAATAAAATAAACATTGCATAAAAAATTACAAAATGCGCCCAAAAATAATGATACAATATATTTATTTTGTTTACCAGTAGTTACTAAATATTGTACTCCAATTACATCTCCTATACCTTGAAATATTAGTATAAATCCACTAATCTTTAATAAAATTGATACTTTTTCAAATCCAGCACCAAAAAACCATGGAACAAATAAGTCTGATGCAACAAGCAATCCTAATGCAATTGGAAAAGAAATAAAATATACATACTTCATTGATTTCTTAATATTATTTTTAACATTCTCAAAATCTCCTTGTTTATATGAATAAGCTATTGTTGGTAACAGTACTGTCCCTAATGCTAAAACCACTCTTAAAAAAATCAAATTTATTTTTATTGCTTGTTCATAATAACCATTCTCCAAAAAATTCCCAGTCATACTTCCTAACATTGTTTTATCTAACATTGTATAAATAGATGTTGCCACACTTGGTAAGAAAAATACCATACATTGTTTTAAATCCTTTATTATGCTTAATTGCTTTAATGAAACATAACCTAAGTAATTCTTCAAATCAATCCACAAAACAAAGAAAGTTATAAAAGCTATAAAGCTACTTCCGAACGTATATAACATCAAATCACTAGGCTTACGAATAAATATGATTACAAATAGTAAATCAATAATCTTCATAATTAACCCCCTAGTGGTTATCATTTTGAATCGTTCAATTCCTTGAAAAAACCATCCTATATTTAATGGAACATTTAGCAAATGAATACCTAAAATAAACAACATAATTTTATTATCATTGTTAATAGAAAATACAATATACACTATCATTACAATTAGTGTTGAAAATGTTTTTATTAATTGAATACTCCAGAATCTCTTACTTATATCAAATTTGCTATCTTTTACATAGGATATTTCTCTTCTTCCATAAATATCACAACCAAGTGTTGCAACCATAATAAAATATCCTGTTAGAGAATAGCAATAACTATATTCTCCAACACCTGATACACCTAAACTTCTTGCCAAAAATGGAACTGTAATAACCGGACTAATAATTAATAATATTTGATATATTAAATTATAAAAATAATTTGCAGTTATTTTCTTATCCATACTTTATCACCTTACTATTTTTAATAGTATAAATTACAGGAATTGCAAAAAACAACATATTATTCATAAAAATATTTGGACTAAAACTTTCTGTAAAAATATAAATTAAATAACCATTAATAATTATCGCTTTACATAAATCATTTGTCTTTTCTGTATATTTACATGCCAAAAAAATCAATCTCGAAATTAATATAACTCCTAATAAACCAAATTGGATATATAAATATAAATATCCATTATCAAATAAAGCATTTGCATCACCAATTATATTATTTCCAAGCAAAGTAAAACCATAATTTGTAATATAATAATTAGAAAACTTTAATCTACCATTGAATAAGACATCTAATCCTGTAACAAAACTACTTTTCCCGTACAAATATGCACATATAAACGAAGTTAAAAACATAAACCCAAAAATGTATTTACATGATTTTATCATCATGCTCTTAATGATATTTATTTTGATTTTAGAAATTAACAGAAAAATCAATTGTAAAAATACCACAACAACACCAGTCCTACTTAGCGAATATTGATATATAAATAAATTAACCGCGCTAAGAAATAAATAATCTAATATATTAATTCTTTTATATCTAACATATATATATAAATTTACCAATATAAACAATGACAAATGTAATGAATTAGGATGACTAAATCCTAATGCATATCTTGTATCCATACCTCCACTTCTCCACATTTGTATACTTTGATTTTCTATGATTCCTGATAATGCAAGAATAACCAATGCCACAAATGTAGTTCCTCGTATAATTAACATACTATGAAATAATTTATCTATATCTATATTTTTCATTCCTACGATACACATACAAGTTAAGAACAATGTCGGCTTACCTGTCTTTAGAAAAGTCCCCCCCCCAATAAAAATGATTATTATCATAAATAGAAGTTCTTTTTTTGTATATCCTTCACCCATAACTTTATAAAGTAATGCAACTATACCTATTATGATTAGAGATTTATAGAATAAACTATCATTTGCCAATCCTATACCTTTACAAAATATATTAAAGTAAACAAAGATAAGGAAAAAATCCGTTCTTTTTATTTTATATAATTTCATTAAACCTCCTACCTTTTATATATTAATTTTGCGACTAATTTAACCATTTTTTAAAACTCCATTAAGATAATAGCCTTCAATTTTTTTTACAGTCTCATCTAAATCAAAACCTGCACGGACTACATATTCTTTCATATTTGTATGCTTTAAGCTTTTTTTTGATACTTCCAGACTTTTTTCGGCCCATTGCTCTGCCGAATTATCTAATGAAATAGTTTCATATAAAGGAGAAATATTACTTTCTTTTGGCAAACGATCAGAACATACTATCGGAATACCTGCTGCCTGTGCTTCAATAGCTACAATACCAAGCCCCTCATATTTTGAAGGAAACACACACACATCCATAATTTGATAAATTTTTTCCATATCACTACGATTCCCCAAAAATTTTACATACCTTGTTAATCCCAGTTTTTCTACTTTTCTATGAATCTCTTCTTCCAAGTCTCCTGTTCCAACTAATATCAAGATCGCATTCTCTTTATTTTTTCTTATTTTATCAAAAACATCAATCACAAAATCATGATTCTTTTCTGGACGAAATCGCCCAACATGACCAACTACAAAAGAATTTTCTATTCCAAATTTTGCTCTTAACTCTGCTCTGATTATATCATTTGCAATAAATTTACTACTATCAATTGCATTTGTTAAAACATTATATTTATTATTTTTAAACAAATATTTACCTGCCTCCTTAGAACAAGCAAATAAATCAGTTGCATGAATAGTATATAACTTTTGCAATATAATTTTCAAAAAACTTTTATAATCTCTCGTCATTGCATTACTATGTGAATGTGCAATTCTAATTGGTACATCACATTGCTTAGCTACCTTCAAACAAAAATATCCTATGCTATACGTATGAATATGAACTATTTTATATTCAGGATTATCTCTTAAGATATTCCTCATGTATTCCATAAACTTATGTATTTTCATATCATTTCTAACATTCGAATAATAAATTCTTCCTCCCATATCCTGAATCTCATCATCATAAAACTCTTTTTCTGGATATTCAACCAAAAAGTCAAATTGTATTTTTTCTCTATCTATTTTACGATAAATATTCATTAATAACGCTTGAGTTCCTCCTGCTTCCATTCTTTGTAGAATGTGCAAAACTCGAATAGGCCTTGTCATTCTTCTATACCTCGTTTCTAAAATTTCTTTTTTATATTATATAGAAATTATTTTTCATCCCAAAATACTTTTAAATGATTTCCAGCATTACAATGAATAATTTCACCCGATATGCATTTCGCTGCATCACTTAATAAAAAGCATGCAACCTCTGCCACTTCTTCTGGCAAAAAAATTCTTCCTGAGGCACAATCTCTTGTCATATTACCATCTGCTGCATCTGCATAATCCCTAGTCATATCTGAAAGCGTAACACCAGGAGCAATAGCATTGACGCGAATTCCTGATTTATATACTCTTCTGGACAACGCACCAACCAAACTATTTAATGCTGCTTTCGTCATACCATAAGGAATATCATAACACTGATCTCCTGTTTCAGATGTAATCAATAATAATTCTCCGTTTGGACTATCTTCCTTTAATTTCATCTCCAAAAAAGCTTTACTTAAAAAATAGCCTCCTTTAAAATTTATATTAAATTGTTTATCGAACCCATCTATAGTTACATTTTTAAAATGATTCTCATGCAAAGATATACCTGCATTACTAATAAGGCAATTAATTTTACCATTCAATTTTATCTCACATTCTTGTAAAAAATCAGCTGCTTTTTCTACATTTGAAACATCAAACCTAACAAAATGACATCTTTCTCCTAGTTTTTTAGCCGCATCATGTAATGTATCTACATCTCTTCCAGAAATGACAACTTGCGCTCCTTCATTGATACACTTTTTTGCCATTTGATATCCTAATCCACGTCCACCACCAGTAATTACTATATTTTTTCCTTTTAAAATTCCTCCATAATTTATCTGCGCAACTTCTACTTTTGTATATTTTTCTGGTTGTGAAGCAAGTATAAACTTTGCTATTTTTCTTATAATTCGCTTATATCCCATTTCTGCTCCTATCCATTACTTTTTAAATATTCCAGCAATCTTTTGTGCTTTTTCTTGACCAATTGTTGCTTTAATTAATTCCTTACTTTTTCTAATAGTTTCCGATTGAATATCCTTAGGACGACTCAAATCAAAAAAATCATAAATAACCTCTGAATCATGTTTCATCTCAGTAAATACCTCAAGAAATACAGGTTTATCTAAATCATCTCTCATGAATTCTCGAATTGCTATTTCTAACGATTCCTTATCATTAGCACTCAAATATTTAAAATTATTAGATTTTACCCAACCTTCGGCCTGAGTATAATGACGAGCTGTAGTATGTAAGTCACTCGCTTCATTTTTCCACATCCTGTTAAAATAAAATTCTGAACCACCTTCATTATTTATTAATAAAACACGAACGTTTTTTCCTATATGACGTAATCTAAGTGCATTCATATCATAGAAAAACGCCAAATCACCAATTACTAAATAACTCAATTTCTTAGAAACAACTGCTTGTCCAAGAAAAGAGGATAAACATCCATCTATACCATGAGTTCCAATATTAGCATACACCTTAACATTGGAATTTAATTTAAAGAAATTCGTAATTCGTATACTATCATTAATACTCAAATGTAAAATTGAATTTGATGGAATTTTTTCAACCACCTCTTTAATAGCATATACATGAGAATATGAAAACTCAGGAATAACTACTGAATTTACATATTCTTTAAATTTCTTATAGTATTCTTTATTATTTATTGCTGATATGTCCGCTTTTTTATTGCAATAACTAAAAAAGTATTCCGGTTTACATTCAAAAATTGTTGTAATACTTTTATATAAATCAACAACTCTTCCATCTTCTTGAATCAACCAATGCTCAAACTCACCTGTAAACTTCTTCAACTGCTCTTTCAATCCTGAAAATATATTTCCACCATATGAAATCACAATATCAGGTAAAAGTTCTTTTACTTTTTTAGAAATAACATAACGTGCATCCATACAAACAGTTGTATTCAGTCCATCTTCAAATTCAAGATTAGACATATATTCAACAGCAACTGCAGAATTATATTTTTGAAAAAAATCTTTGATACCATTTTTTAGTTCATTACTTACAAAACTCTTTTGACCACATGTTATTAAAATTCTTTTTGCTTTTTTTAACTTCTCTATTTTTTCTTCCCATACATAATCCTCATCATCTATGCAAAGTCTTTCTATTTTTGTCACTTCTGGCAACTTTTTTATATTAAAAGAATTATTATAATACTTCATAGGAATATTAATATGAACAGGTCCTGTACCATGATGATCTAATTCCAATAAAGCCTCGTTAACCAATCTTTGGCAATAAATCTCATCATCATTATTATTAATAATTGGTAGGTTGACAGATTTTCTAACGTGCCTATCATACATTCCAACTTGATTAATCATTTGATCTTCCCACTGACCAAGCATAGCAGGATCCCTATCACTCGTTAAAACTATAATAGGAACTTCCTGATAAAACGCTTCAGCAACCGGGGGCCAATAATTACATGTTGCGGTTGATGATGTACAAGAAATCACTACTGGTTCATTTAATTCTTGTGCTAGTCCTAATGCAAAATACCCTGCACTTCTTTCATCTACTACTGAATAACAATGAAAAAATGGGTCTTCTTCAATGGAGTGGACAAACGGAACATTTCTACTCCCTGCAGAGAGTACACAATGTTTTATACCATATTTTTTTAATAACGCTATTATTATTTGATATGTTTTTAATTCTGTGTACATTTTTTAATTTCTCCTTTTAAATATTCATATGTATGAATTCTCTCAAGAGAGATAATTCTATCTACCTTACTATAATCAATTTCTTTATTTAAAAACTCATCTATATTTTCGCAGTTATCTACTACTTGACCAGATAATTGTAATCTTCCTAATAGATCAGACAATTTTTCTGAATTTCCATATCCTTCATTACGTATTATCGTTGCAAAATATCTATGAGTAATAACAGATAAAATTGTTCCATGAAAAGTATCTGTAACAACACATTCTGCATATTTAAAATAAGCAATTACTTCAAATGGATTACAATCAATAAATTTATCACAACAATCTTGGACCCCACCAATACAAAATATCTTCAAACCTTTTTTCTTAGCATATGAACTAATTATATTGCATTCTTCAGTAGTAAATCTTCCTGAATAGCCATACAGAATCATATATCGAGATTCAGAAATAAATGGAGGAATAGCTGTACATTTGCTTACAAAATCATATGCTAAAACTGGATCTAAATTATATGTTGGTTTTTTCCCTGTTAATTCCTTTATAATTTTACCAGAATTATAATCTCTTACTGATACAGCATCCATTTCACTTAGCCATTGTGATACCTCTTTCCTAACATTATATTTTTCTAATTTTTCAATTGTAGTATTTCCAAAACAAGCCGCATAACTAATTACTCTTCTAGCATTATTATTAACACCAAATAATTCAGGAGAAAATCCTACATTAGTATTGTTCTGTACACAATTAAATACTTCATCACTTCCAATAACAAGTAAATCCAGACTTGGATTATAATTCATATCATCTTTTATTCCTAAATACGGGAAATTTTTTTTAGCATAATTCCTCTTATATTTTATAAAACGAATTTTCTCTTTTAAAGGCGCCTTATACTTGAACACCTCCAACACCTTAGAAACTTTTCGTTTAATTCCTGTTCCTTCCTCTGAAGGAATTAAACATCTACCAACATGGTAATCAACAAACTCTACTTTACAATCTAACTCTTCTAAAATGCTTTTTAATCCATAAGCTTGTAAAAAAGACCCATAGTTAAAAATACGCTGCATTGATAAAATCCCAACTTTTTTCATTCAATACTCTCCTTAAATATTTCATTCACAATTTTTTTTAATTTATTATTAAAATTAGAATTATTGCTTTTAATTTGATTTGACATACTTTCAATAATAGAATTATAATTTAAAATAGTATCTTTTAAATCATCTAATTCCTCAACAACCAATATATTTCTTTGCCTTTCAAAAACTGCCCTTGCAAAATCAACTTGATGATTATTAACATGCTCATCATATTTTTTTTGTCTAGGTACTACAACAGGTATCTTACCTAACTGTAAAGGCATTATAAAGCTTGATGGGCCACCATGTGTAATTACTATTCTAGCTTCATTCACAAATTTAATCATTTCTTTATATGGATATAAACTACTCCAAGTACATTTCTGTGGCTCATATGTACTAAATCCTGTTTGAATAACAACTTCTTCCTCAATTATTCCATCTTTTTTTAGATTATCTATAAATTTAACCAAACGATTAAATGCCTGTTCATGTGTCCCTACTGTAACAAATATCATTAAGTATCACCTCTAAATCAAATTAAAATATACTTCCTAGATTTTCCGACTTCGGATATACTTGCTTCATTTCCTCCCATTCAACAATGAATTTATCTACTATTGGATAAACTAGTTTACCTGTTAATGTCGGTTTATCAATACGATCAAATACCTCAATATAAATTAATTTTGCACCAAAAAACTTTCCTAAATAGAAAAAAGGTACAGCAACTGCTGCTCCAGAAGAAATAATTAAATCTGGTTTTTCCTTTTTTAAAACTTTCCATGCGACAAAAGTATTCTTAATTAAATTCTTCAAATTTCTATTTGTTGGAAAATAGCACGGATACATCTTCTCACCTTCCAAAATACTTCTGGCATCTTCTTTATCAAAAGTAACCCAAAATCTTTTCTCATCCCTCCAAAATGGTTTTAACATATATAAATGTGTCAAATGACCACCACTTGAACCTACCAAACAAACTTTCATCTTCTTCCTTCTTCCTAACATATTTTTAACCAATAATTAAATTCATCTAATAGAATAATCTATTCAATCACTACATATTCTTCTTTCATTCTATTAAATGTCTCCTTATAAATAAAAATTTTTACTTTCCTAATTCTTTTATATGAAAATAACAACTATAAATTAGCATCATTTACTTGTTATTTTTATTATATAATAATTCTACTATCTTCGAAAATTAATATATAATTATATATATTAAACTAATAAAAACTTTCCTCTTAATTAATCAATATCTATTTATCATACTAATTAACTTGCATGTTCATCTCCAAATAGCACAAAAAATGTCTTAAATATTAATTTTATATCAAGCCAAAAACTTCTTTCCCTAACATACTTTATATCAAGCTTCATCCAATCTTCAAAATCTATATCATTTCTACCAGATACCTGCCAATAACAAGTCAGTCCCGGTTTAACTTCTAATCTTTCCATCATCCATGGCTCAAATTCTTTTACCTCTTTAGGTAATGAAGGCCTTGGTCCTACTAAGCTCATTTCACCCTTAAGTATATTAATAAGCTGTGGTAACTCATCTATACTTGTTTTTCTTATAAACTTACCAACCTTAGTAACCCTTGGGTCATTCTTCATCTTAAACATAGGTCCACTCATTTCATTTCGCTCTGCTAATTTCTTTTTAAGTTCCTCAGCATTTACAACCATAGACCTAAATTTATACATTTTAAATTTTTGACCCTTATATCCTATTCTATCTTGCGAAAATATTATAGGTCCATCTGATTCTAACTTTATTAATATAGATACAATTATTAACACCGGACTTAATAATAATAATCCAGATAAAGAGCATACTATATCAATAACTCTCTTAAAAAACTTATATCCTATTGTAATATCCGTTATTACAGCTTCACTATTTAAGTTTAATTCCTCTCTATCCATTTTTGCTTCTTGCTCCATTACTCCTCCCCCCAATAAACTCTACTTTAAAAATGAGAAAATCCCTATTTTTTCTTTAACCTTTTCTCCTATAAACTCTATATCTTCATTATTTAATAACCTTCTGCCACTTTCTCTAAAAAGTTCTTCATTAATTTTACTTTTCTTTTTAGCCAATTCCATTCCATTAGCTATTCCTGTACATCTATTTGTATCATTATGTGCATCAGAACCAATAAAATTATATATATTATTAGCCAATAATATCTCTGTAGTTTTCTTTACACTATTTCCAAATTGACCTTCAATGCTTCCAGCATTCATTTGAAACAAGAATCCTTCATTAATAAACTTATTAATTCTCTCTGGTTTCTCTATTATTGGTCTATATCTTTCTGGGTGGGCAAGTATTGGAATTACTCCCTTTACTTGAAGTTCATATATGACCTCTAATGTGTCTCTATCAAAACTTCTCATAGGAAGCTCTATTAATATATACCTTGAGTTATTAATGGTACCTATAAGACCACTTTTATAATCATCTATTATTTGTTCTGAATAATAAACTTCTTGACCATAATGTATGTTTATATCTAATCCATCCTTTTTTGCAAGTTTATTAAACTCCCCTACTAAGTTTTTAACTTCATCATAAGGTGTTTCTCCATATCCCCTACAAAAATGAGGTGTGGCAACTATATCTTTCGTTCCACTCTTTTCTGCCATTTTAATCATATGTAAGGTCATGCTTATATTTTTTGACCCATCATCAATTCCAGGTAATATATGTGAATGTATATCTATCATTTAATCGCCCTCTTACTTACCTTCATTTCCATAATAGTAATAATATTTTTTTCTAGTGTTTTCAACACCATTAAGTACAGTTCCTAATATATTGGCTCCTACCTTATCCAAAAGTGCTTTCGCTTGTTGCACAGAATCCCTTTTTGTTTTTTCTGCTCTAACAACTAAAATTGTTCCATCTACCTTTGTAGAAAGGATTTGAGCATCTGTTACAGCTTGTAATGGAGCGCTATCTAGTATAATTATGTCGTATTTACTCTTTAGTTCTTCTAAAAGTCTTCCCATTGCTTTTGATCCCAGCATTTCTGAAGGATTTGGAGGTAATTTACCTGATGTTAAAATATGAAGATTCTCACTATATTCATTTACTGCATCATTCATTTTTTCTTTTCCTATTAATACATCAGATAGACCAACTAAATTAGATATCTTAAATTTTCTGTGAAGAGAAGGCTTTCTTAAATCACAATCTATTAAAATAACACTTTTTTCTGATTGGGCAAAGGATAAAGCCATATTACCTGCTGTAGTTGACTTTCCTTCACCAGGCTCAGAGCTTGTTACTACCATAGTTTTTATCTCTTTATCAAAAGATGAATATTGTATATTAGTTCTTAATGTTCTATAAGCTTCTGCAGCTATAGAATTAGGTTTCTTTTCTACTATAAACATATAATTCTCCTTTATTTAACCTTTTCTTGATCTGGAATAGCACCTAAAACAGGTACTCCTATAATATCTTCTAAGGACTCTTTGTCCTTAAATGTGTTATCCATAAACTCTAATAATAATGCTAGTCCAACTCCAACCATTAAACCTAGTAACATAGCTATTGCTATATTCATTTTCTTATTAGGACTTACTGGATTTTCAGGTAACTTTACACTTTCAATTATCTTTACATCTGCATTCTTTATTAATGCTGATGATTCTTTAATAAATTCATCTGTTACTGCTTTTACTACATTAGCTGCTTCTTCTTTATTTTTACTTATGTACTTAACTTGCATTAATTGGGTATTTGTTATTTGTTCTGCAGATAATTTCGATACTACTATCTTAGGATCTAAATTTATATTATTATCCTTTAATGCTTTACCAACCAAATCTTCTGTTTTTATAAGGCTTGTATATGTTTTTACTAATTGTTGATACATTGTTATATCACTATTATTATAATTTTCTGTTGTAGCTTCCTTACCAACAAATAGCTTTGCTGATGCTTCATATTTAGGTTTTATTATAAAAAAGCTTACAACCGCAGATATAATTGTTGCTATAAGAGTTATTGTAACTATTAATTGCCATCTCTTTTTCAGCCCATCTACTATATCTTCAATCTTGATATTTTCTTCGTTCATTCTACTTTCCTCCATAAATTTTAACATTATATTGTCGAATATATATACATTATTTATTTTACCATCACAAACTACATTTGTTAATAAAGAATATATAATCTTTATTATAAATATATTTCCAGTTATTTTATTAAATATTCATTACTGTAACGAATATTTAATATTATTTTCTATTATATATTCTATTTTAAATTATAATTATAAAAATTCAATCAATCCCACTATTTTTTCTTCGACAAATAGTTTTATAAGCAATTATTCCTTTATATTTTTGTAATCCATCAGAGCTTATATAGAGTAGCTATTTTGTAAATGAAAACTTATTCATTATTTTTTTATAATCTGTCGAATATAAAATCTTCTTGTCGTTCATTTTTCGTTATCTTTTTTAACAAAACAAACTCATTACAGTATAAAAATTTAAAATTGAATAAACTTTTTTACACGCAGCTTGTCCAATCTTAAAAATATATTTTTATTTATATTTTTTCATATACTCTTCTAAAATTTCAAAAGCAAATTCCAATAGATTTAATTTCAATGGTTATCTAATATTTGGATTTGAAAAATAAATTTTAATGATATCGCTTTTAAAACTATACTTCTTAAAGCAACATTTCTTTTTTGATTTAAAAATTTCTAACGAAGGATTTTTTATAGCTCCCAAACTTATTTATTTTTAAAATATTGTTTTTATTATTAATCTTTTAAAAGAATAAATATTCTTTACTTCTTTTAAAACATATATTCTTTTATTAAATAAATAATCTTATTGTTATAAGACATATTATTTATTATAATTATATTGTAAATATTTTCCATAAAGGAGTGGTGCAATGGTCAAGAAAAAACAGAACAGTGATATTTGTTCTGAAGATGTAGAAATATTAGATGATGTTTGGGATCAGGAGGAAAAAATTTTCAGAGATCCAACTGCAAGAACTGTTATGACTTTTAACTTTCAAGAACCTGATGATGAAGTACTATTATCAAATGAAACTGAAAAGAACGCTACTAATCAACTTAAAGAAAAATCCATATCTGATAAATCTAGAAATGATACTGTTTTTAACAACTTTACTGTAGGAGTAATTAATAACGATAAGGAAGCTTTTGATTGTAAGAGAAGCTACGCTCTTAGAAAATCAACTGTAAAAATGTTAAATGAATTAAAGGGCTTTAGTCTAGATGTTAATATGCCTGTTGGAGAAATAGTAGATGATGCTATAAGATATTATTATTACTATGTAACAAATCAGCTTTAGATAGCTAAGAAGGTACTAGGTATGAAATAAAAAGCAGTACTACGCACAGTTTATTGTAACAAAAAAACTTCACTAGCTTTCTAATGAAGTTTTTCGTACCTTCTTACCTTGTACCTTCTATTACTCTGTTTTTCCTACACCTGAAAGAATAATTCCTTTATTATGGTCTAAAGCCCATGATATTCCCCAGTCATTTTGGAATATAAGAAGGTTTCTATCCTTAAAGTCTTTAACCTTCTTAGTATCCGAAGTAAGATTTAAAGTATCTGGGTCTAAATCCTTGTTTTCAATCCATCTTACATATCTATAAGGAAGTCTTTCCATCTTAATATCTGTATTGTATTCACTCTTAAGTCTATATTCTAAAACTTCAAATTGAAGTACACCAACAACTCCAACTATTATTTCTTCCATTCCTATGTGAAGTTCTTTAAATACTTGGATTGCACCTTCTTGAGCTATTTGAGTAACACCTTTTATAAATTGTTTTCTCTTCATAGTATCTACTGGTCTAACTCTTGCAAAGTGTTCTGGAGCAAAGGCTGGAATACCTTCAAACTTAAACTTCTTTGATGGAGAACATAAAGTATCACCAATTGCAAATATACCTGGGTCAAATACCCCTATAATATCCCCTGCATATGCCTCTTCAACTATTTCTCTATCTTGAGCCATAAATTGTTGAGGTTGGGCAAGTTTAATTTTTTTACCACCTTGCATGTGCATAACTTCCATACCTTTTTCAAACTTACCTGAACAAATTCTCATAAATGCAATTCTATCTCTATGAGCCTTGTTCATATTAGCTTGTATCTTGAATACAAATGCAGAAAATTTATCATCAAATGGATCAATTTCTCCTGCATCTGAATTTCTTGATAGTGGTGATGTAGTCATTTCTAAGAAATGTTCTAAGAATGGTTCTACACCAAAGTTAGTTAATGCTGATCCGAAGAATACAGGAGTTAATTCTCCACTTCTAACCTTTTCTATATCAAAATCATCCCCAGCAATATCTAGAAGTTCTATATCTTCCATTAACTTATCATGAAGAGCTTCTCCTAGAATTTCTCTGAACTTATCATCTTCTACATTACCTTCAATAGCTTCTACTTCTGTTTGTCCGTGATCCCCACCATTAAAAGCAATAATTCTTTTATTGTCTCTTTCATATACACCCTTAAAGTCTTTACCTGAGCCTATAGGCCAGTTCATTGGATATGTCTTTATGCCTAATTCATTTTCTATTTCTTCTAATAATTCAAATGGATCTCTAGATTCTCTATCCATCTTATTTATAAATGTGAAAATAGGCATCTCTCTTAAAGAACAAACTTGGAATAACTTTCTTGTTTGATCTTCCACACCTTTTGCTGCGTCAACAACCATTACTGCTGAATCTGCTGCCATAAGAGTTCTATATGTATCTTCTGAGAAGTCTTGGTGTCCAGGAGTATCTAGTATGTTGATACAATGTCCACCATAATTAAATTGCATAACTGATGATGTAACAGAAATACCTCTTTGCTTTTCTATCTCCATCCAGTCTGACACAGCATGCTTAGATGCTTTTCTTGCTTTAACAGAACCTGCAAGTCTTATAGCTCCTCCATATAATAAGAACTTTTCTGTAAGTGTAGTCTTACCTGCATCTGGGTGAGAAATAATTGCAAAGGTTCTTCTTTTTTTAATCTCATTTATATAATCAGCCAAAGCTTATGCCTCCTCTATATTAACATTAAGTATATTTTTACACATCTTTAGATTATACCACATTTTACTGTATAATAGACATAGAATTTGTTGGTTTTGGGAGGTTATTATGTTTAAATTAATTGCTCTTGATATGGATGGAACTTTATTAAAAGGTGATAATACAATATCACAAGAAACAAAAAAAGCTATTAAACTAGCTAAAGATAAAGGAATAAAAATAGTTATTACTACTGGAAGGCCTCTTCAAGGAGTTATGAATTATTTAGAAGAATTAGATTTAATAAATTATGATGAATATGTTATTACTTATAATGGATCTTCTATTTATAATACAAAAACTTTAGAACCCATAGTTAGAAATGGGATAACAGGAAAGGATTTTAAAGATATTTATAAACTTTCTAAATCTTTAGGTGTTAAATTTCATGGTTTTACTGATAAATGCTGCATTGCACCCAAAAAGAATAAATATACTGAAGCTGAAATTTTGCATAATAATATAGATGTTAAAATTATAGATATAGAAAATGATATAAATGATACTGACTTTATTATAAAAGCAATGATTTTAGATGAAAAAGAAAAGCTAGATAAGGCAGTTAATAAGATTCCTAAAGAGTACTTTGAAAAATATAATGCATTAAGAACAGTTTCTTTTATTTTTGAATTTATGAACAAAAATTGTAGCAAATCTAGTGCTCTAAAAGCCTTATGCAATCACCTAGGTATTTCAAAAAATGAAGTAATTGCCTTTGGTGATGGAGATAACGATATAGATATGCTCCAATTTGCTGGTATAGGAGTTGCTATGGGAAATGCTTATCAATATGTAAAATCAAAAGCTGACTATGTTACTCTTTCTAATGAAGAAGATGGAATAGCAGATGCACTTTATAAAAAGATTTTAAATATTTAACTGCATTTTTTTCTCTCCTTAAGGTAAAACTATTTATATAAATTTAAGGAGGGATACTTTATGAGCAAGAAAAAAGCATATTTACCTAAAGTAAGAACAGACTATCATCCAACTGAAGATGAGATAAGAAGCTATGCTCCTAATGGAGATTCCACACCTCTTCCTAATCCTGCTGTTGATGATATAGCTGTAAATAATATAGCATGGCAAGAATTTGATTATACAGAGAGTCTTTTTGATGAAGGTGACGATATAATAGATGATAATCATAACTATGAAGACTAGGATAATATAAAAAGATAACCTAGTTAATAGATATAAAAAGGATAAGGAAAGATCTCGGCTTATGCCGAGATTCTTTTTTAATATAAAAAACTCCACTATAAAGTGGAGTTTCATCAAAATCTTTATTATACTAAATTAATTTTCTTTAATATTGCTTCTGCTCTTTCTTTTGTATTGCCAGTTATAACATCATACTTAACATTTTCTGATTGTAAGAAATTAAGTATTGCATTATCTACTGCAGATGCCATTTCTTCATCTTGCCATCTTACTCCATCCTTTGTGTAACCAAATTCTCTTGGAACAAAGAATACATGGTCATACTTAGGTAAATCTCTTAAAGCAAGAACATATAAATCCTTTAAGATTTCAATTTCTTTCTTGCTTCTTTCTTTATCACCAAGCATAAATCTTCCATATATATATGGTACAAAAGTTGCATAGTCTGTAATTGCATAATCAAATTGTTCTAGCTCTTGTTCTAACTTTAGCTGACCTAGGTATATCCCATATTGTTCAGCTATATTTTCAATCATACCTTTATCTCTTAAATAATCAGTGCTATATTCTGAAGCTGCACCTACATTAATATCTCTAATTTTTAAATCTACATATAATTGTTGCATCAAAGTAGTCTTTCCACATCTAGGTCCACCTAGTATTGCTATTCTTACAGGCATATCCAACCCTCCATTACATTTTTGAAAAACATAGTCTATTTTATCAAAAATCATTCCAAAAAACAACAAATAAAAATTGGTTATCTTTATACTACTTTAAGCAATAATTTTTTATAGCTTCTGCAACACTATTAACAATGTACTTAACTTCCTTTTTTACTCCATCCTCTGACGTTTCAAATGTAAAACTATTTCCTGCTTCTTTAAACATTGGTATATCATTATAAGAATCCCCTATAGCATATGTATCCTTAGTATCTATACTTTCTCTTTCCTTTACATAGTTTACACCTTCTCCTTTAGAGCACCCCTTAGGAACCACATCAATAAAGTAAGTGTTTCTATATGCAACTACTTCATCTGAATATTTTTCATTAATGAATCTACATATTTTCTCAACTTCTTCTATATCTGACTCTGGATAATAAAGAGAAATTAAAGACAAGTTTTCATCCTTTATATTTTCTAAAGCTTCATATTCTAAACCGTTCCAATCTATATCTTCTTTATATCTTCCATAAACTACATAAGAAGTATATCCTGTTTCCACAGATATTACAGAATCATCACTTTTTACATCAGTTATAATACTATTTACTGTATTATAAGGTATTTCTTTATGATGAACTACCTTACCATCCTTGTCTATTATTAATCCACCATTTAAAAGAATTAAATAATCTACTTTTATTCCATACTTGTCTTTTAAAAAAGTACAACTATTATAAGCTCTACCTGTTGCAACTGCTAAAAGCTCTCCTGAAGCATTTAGTTTCTTAATTCCTTCAAGGTTTTCATCTGTTATATTATTATATTCAACTAAAGTTCCATCTAAATCAGTTACAAATAGCTTCATCCTTTGTTCCCCCATTAATTAATTCATTGAACTTTCTATATACTTAGTTACAGCCTTAATATATAATCCATAACCTTTATCATTAGGTAATCCACCGTTACCTACAAGTTGATTTATTGCTACACCAGAGTTTGCAAACTCATTGCTTACATCAATTGCATTAAGATTATTATTTTTTGAAATATTTTGTATAGCAACTCTATATGCGTTATCTCCAACTAACGTACTTGGTAATATAGGTAAAATTGTACCATCTGGATTTTTCTCTTTTACCTTATTTACTATTCCCTGATAGTTAGCATTAAAAGTATTAATATTAGTTAGCTTATTATTATCATTTTGTCCAAAGCAAATAATGATTAAATCGTAATTACTTATATCATTATTTGTAGCCACTTCATAACCTACTCCTGATGTTGCACCAGCTCTTGCAAGAGAAACTAATTCCACCTTGCTACCATATGTATTAGTCATCCAATTTGCAATTTCTTTATCCCACATACCAGCTGTAGTATTTCTTCCTTGACTAAGGGCCAATCCATCACCTAATACGAGCATTCTTACATCAGACTTATTTTTCAACTTGCTATAAAGCCCCTTATTTTCTTCTTTTGGTGCTTCTTGACCTTCTTTTTTTTCTTCATCTGAAGGCTTTTCTTCTTCCTTCTTATCTTCTTTACTAGTATTGTTATCTTTTGACGCAACCCATTCTGAATTTACGCTCTCACTATCTTTTTGCATTTTCTTTTCTTTAAGAATCCCAAGAGTTAAGACCCCTATTAGGACAATAAATAATACAATAATAATTCCTAACCCTTTTTTACTATTATTCATCAAAATTCACCACCTAACCAATTATATTTTACACATTTTTCTATCCCCTGTAAACAATGAAAGAAAAGAGAAGCTACCTAAGCAGCTTCTCCTTACTCTATTACCCTATTACCTTTATTACTTAAATTCAACTTCTACCTTTAAAGCACCTGCTTCTTTAGGAATTATATCCACTTCCTTGCCATCTATTCTTATCTTGTTTTCTTTACCTCTTATAACCTTAATATAATAATGTTCTTTTTCATTATTAATCTTAATGTTATATTCAGTCCAATCTGCTGGCACACAAGGTTCTACCTTATATCCTTTTCCTTCTACATGTTTTAATCCTAAAATATCTTCAATACCTACCTTATACATCCATCCTGAAGCTCCAGTATACCAACTCCATCCTCCTCTTCCACCATGAGGTTCTTTAATGTATACATCAGCTGCCATAACATATGGTTCAACCTTATATGTTCTACATTCAAGTTCAGTTTTTGAATGGTTAATAGGATTAATCATGTTGTAATACTTCCATGCCTTATCTCCCAATCCTAGTTTAGTTAAGGCTAAGATTACCCATACCGCTGCATGAGTATATTGCCCTCCATTTTCTCTAACACCAGCAACATAACCTTTAATATATCCAGGCTCTAATGATGATTTTTCAAATGGTGGTGCTAATAACAGAATCATTCCCTTATCTTTTCTAACTAGGTTCCTATCTACAGCCTCCATTGCTTCAACGGCTCTTTCATTTTTACCAGCACCTGAAATTAATGACCAGCTTTCTGCTAATGAATCTATTTGACATTCTTCATTGTCTCTTGAGCCAAGTGGAGTACCATCATCAAAGTATGCTCTTCTGTACCATCCACCATCCCAAGCATTATTTTCAATATTTTCTCTAATAAACTCCTTCATTTCAGAATATCTATTTAGTCTTTCCTCGTCCTTCATATACTTACATATATCTTGGAAGTCATTTAATATATCGCAAAGGAACCATCCAAGCCATACACTTTCACCTTTGCCCTTATTACCAACAGTACTCATTCCATCATTCCAGTCACCGCTACCCATTAAAGGTATATTATGTTCACCAAATTTCAATCCCTTTTCTATAGCTCTAATACAATGTTCATAAATAGTACCTTCAGTAGGCGAGTTATTTACAATTGTATATCTTTCATCTTCTCCTTCTCTTAATGGTTCATCTTGAAGATAAGGTGCTTTTTCATTTAATATGCTATAATCTCCTGTTCTTTTTATGTATTGAGCTGTAGCATATGGCATCCACAATAAATCATCAGAAAATCTTGTTCTTATTCCACTATTTACAACAGGATGCCACCAATGTTGTACATCTCCTTCTAAATATTGTCTTGATGCATTCCTTATTATTTGAGCCTTAGCTATATTAGGATTAACAATTCCTAAATTCATAGAGTCTTGAAGTTGATCTCTAAAACCATAGGCTCCTCCTGATTGATAGAAGGCAGTTCTGCTTAAATATCTACAACTATAAGTTTGATATAGCAACCAACCATTAATCAAGTAATCCATAGACTTATCTTTTGTCTCTACTTGTATATTTCCTAGGAAATTTGACCAATATTGCTTTACTTCATCTAAGGCTTTGTGACATTCTTCAATATTCTTATACTTATCTATTAATTTTGATATATTCTCCTTACTTTCATCTTGACCAAATAGTATAATTATCTCCTTTTTTTCCTTTGGAGCTAATTTAATCTTAGTTTCAGTTGCTAAACAAGGATCATATATACTTCCTGTTTTATTAGATAAGTTTTTATAATTTAAAGCATTAGGAGAAGATATATCCTCACCTACTCCAAGGAACTCTTTTCTATCACCTGTAAAAGATAAGGTTTCTCCACCTAAAATAGTTAAGTATGCTCTCATATTTCCAAAATATTGACTATATGGATTTTGACCACAAATATAATTTTCTTCTAGCTCTGTAGAAATATATTTTGCACTTCCATAATTAAATACCCCTAATACTAGTTGAGCATAATAGTATATTGACACTTCTCTTTCCTTATCTAATAGATTCTCTAAAGTAATCTTTTGTATTTTTAACTTTTCTCCCCTAGGACAGAAAATCTGCATTTCACCTTTTATATTATAGGCTGTATGAGTAAATGTAGAATATCCAAAAGAGTGCTTAATAATATACTCTCCACCATCTCTAACTGGTTTAGGAGCTATAGAGAAATACACTCCGCTGTTATTGTCTCTAATATAAAGAGCTTCTCCTGGAGGATCTATTACCCAGTCATTACTCCAAGGAGTTATTTTATTTTCTCTACTATTTCCACACCATGTATATCCTGAACCCACTTCTGATATATGGAATCCAAAGTCTTCGTTTGAAACTACATTTATCCATGGAGCAGGAGTGTTGTTATAGTTATTTAACCTTATAACATAACTCTTATCTTCTGGATCAAATCCTCCATATCCATTCCAAAAATCTAATTTTTTACTTAAATCATCATTTCTAGAAACACTGTTTTCAGGTAGTTCTTCTATATTCCTAAGAATTTTCTCACCATAATCTATTTTTTCTTCTTTGTTGATTTGTACATTTATCTTACTCTTTTCAACCAACTCTTTATGTCTTAGGAATTCTACTTCTTCACTTGTATCTACTTCTTTAATTTGAGTTATTATAGATCCCTTTTCACTATCTACATATAGTGCTGATATTCCTATAATAAAGTCTTTTATATCTTCACTCATAGTAGACTTATTATGAAGGAATATTCCACCTGTTTTATTAAGAATATCTCCTTCTTTAGATAAGTTTATTGCACTTATGATATTCTTTTGCATTGGTTGCTCATAAGATGCCTCTTCATCATTGTAAATTAGAAGGTCTACCTTTAAACCTTTCATCTTCCAATAATAATGCATCTTTATCATCCCTCTAACCAAATCCATATCCTCTTCACCTTTAACTACCGCCATAGCTATAGGTAAATCACCAGATATTCCATAAGCCCATAAATCTTGCTGATGTTTACTAATATTTTTTATGTAATCTTCCCTATCTCTTCTACCACTGTGAAGGAATAATATATATGAAGCTAAGCTTTGATAAACATTTGCTTGTGAGGACTTTATTCCCAAAGCTTTTAATTCAAGTTGAATAGCTTTATTATATGAATTAAACACCTTATCTAGTTTGGTAACTTCTCCATATTCTTCTGCAAGAGCTAAAGCTTCTTCTTTATCATTTGTTGTTCCAGTTATATAATAAACTTCCTTAACATCCCCTGGTTCAAGCCTTAATCTAACTCTCATACTCATAATAGGATCAAGGACTATTCCTACTGTATTTAATAAGGCTGAATCATTATCCATTGCACTAGGATTTCTTAAATCTCTATTTCTACCTATAAAATTAACTCTCGATGTTTCATAGGTAATTGCACCTTCCATCTCTGATGCTGTAATAGCCTTGTGGAATATATAAGGTACAGTACCATTCTTAACTCTAGCTCTTCTATTTCCTAAAAGACATTTTCCTACATCATTAAACTCTGTTCCTATAAATAAATTTGAAAAACTTGGATGAACAGCATCTCCCTCAAAGGATTGAAGTGTTACCTCCATATAACTTGTAACTTCAAGACTTCTTCCTTTGTCTCCTGTATTTTTTAAAGTAATCTTTCTTACTTCAACATCATCCTCAGGAGATACAACCACCTCCATAGTTGTTTTAATAGAGCCATCTCTTCTACTATATTTTGCTTTATCCAAAGTAAATTCTGCATTGTAATCTTCCCCACCATATTTACATGGTTCATATGTTGCACTCCAGTAATCATTAGAATTTAAATTTTTAATATAGAAGAACATACCACTACTATCTGAAGTATTGTCTCCCTTCCATCTATAAACTGTCATTCCATCCTTTTTACCATATCCACTTCCTGATAGGGTTACCATAGTAGAATAACTTCCATTTGATAAAAGTAATACTTCTGGATTTTCTCTCTTTATTCCCTCATATATTCTAGGTACAAAATTCTCTCTTTCTAGTATTTCCTTCTTTATATTTAAATCTTGTTCATGTTCAAAGGTAATCTTCTCTGGAATTTTTTCTTTTAGTAACAATTCTGTTGCCTTAACCTCTGGAATTCTATGAAACCTCTCTTGAAATACGTTATTATTTAAAATATTATCTAGCCCCATCAAAGACATACCTAAATGATGTACCATATAGCATCTAACATCTTTACTATCATTACTGTCTTCTCCACTATCCATTTTACTCACTCTATTAGGAGTATAATCTATAGCTTCAATGAAACCATATCTACCATAAGCGCCGTTTTTCTCTAATTCTCTAAGATTACTAATTCCTATATCTTTAGAATAAGGTAAACTCATTAATGTTGAGTATGGAGAAATAACCAACTCATCTTCTAACCCTCTTTTAAGTCCTATTCCAGGCACACCAAAAGCCTTATATTGATAATTATCTGCTACATCAAACTGATAATATGCTGATTCTGAAATTCCCCAAGGTATTTCTTTTGTCTTTGTGAAATTTTTCTGTGCCTTTATTACTGAATCATATGTCATTTGTAATAAGGTATTAGGATAACTTTTCATTATTAATGCTGGCATGAAATACTCAAACATAGTTCCACTCCATGAAACTAAGCTCTTGCCACCAAAAGCATTAGTCATAGCTCTACTTAAATTAAACCAATGTGAACTAGGAACCTCTCCTCTTGCTATTGTAATAAATGAAGTAGCTCTTGATTCTGATGCCAACAAATCATAGTAGGAATTTCCCAATGAATTTTCCTCTAAGTTATATCCAATAGCAAACAAGCCTCTTTCATTGTTGTATAAAAACTTAAAGTTCATATCATTCATCATATTATTAATATCTAACATGATGTTATCCATTCTTTCCTTAAGTACCTTTAAGCTATTTACCTTATCCTCTATAGCCTCCTTAAACTCCTCTCCAGAGGAGCCTAAAATCTCATCTAAGTGATTTAGGAATTCTTCTATAGATGGTGCTTTCTTTATTGACTTATTATCTAATAATTTTTCTACTCCATCTAAAAAGTATTGATAATATGATATTTTCAACTTTATTTCTTTTTTTGTTTTTCCTATCCAATATATTTTTTCATTATCTTCTTCATTTTCTATATCAATTTCTTCTAACTTCAACAGAAGTTTCTCCAAGGTTGGAATATAATCTTTTACTTCCATCTTATTTAGTGACTCTTTATTAATTAAACCTTCTAACCCAATTATTTTAAGAGAATCCCTTAATGCCAATATTTCTTGAAGTCTTATTAAAGGATTATTTTTATATTCCTCTAAGGTTGTATTAATAACCCACAAATATCCTAATAAATTTCCACTATCTACTGTGGAAACATATCTTGGCCATAGTGGTTCACAGCTTTGGGTATCATACCAGTTAAGAAAGTGTCCTTCACACTTTTCTAGTTTTTTCATTCCATCTAAAATTAACTCTATCCTATCAATAACTTCTCCTAAAGTTATATAACCTAGGTCATAGGCTACAACATTACTAATTAAGCCCATCCCAATATTAGTAGGAGAAGTTCTATGAGCTACCCCTTTATATGGTTGTTCTTGATAGTTATCTGGTGCAAGAAAATTATTTTCTTCATTAACAAAATCCTGATAATATGCCCATATTCTTCTTGTATTATCTCTTAAATATTCCTTATCCTCATCTTTAAGCTTAAACACTTCCCCTTTCACAGGAATACTTATATAGTAGGCTATGTATGGACTTACTATCCATAAAACGGCTAAAGGTAAATTTATTATACTTATTAAAAATCTTTCATCTAAGGCTAATACAACTACTAATATTCCACAAAAAATAGAGAACCACATTCTCTTTGAATAAGAACTTAATGAATTATTAGTTGTTCTTTCTGCCTCTTCTGCTGTTTGCCATTGTAACCTATGCTTTTTAGATATTGTCATTCTATAAATAGTTCTTAGTATAGCATCAGCCATAAGATAGGCTTGATATGGTATAAAACTAATTATTAAAAGTATTTGTTGCATACTTTTAAAGGTACCCCTAATCATATTCTTAGGAGTAACAACAAAATCTGTTACTGTAAATACTAATGGTACTATAGCTCCTAAAAAGCATAAAAATGTTATCTGATTGCTTCCATTTAAAAATGTAAGATTTAATATTATAGACAAAAGTAAAACTGGAGATAATAAACTTCTTCTCAAATTATCGAATATCTTCCACTTAGATAATACTGATATCTTTTTAGAAAATAACCACTTAAAAATTTGCCAATCTCCTCTTACCCATCTATGTATTCTCTTACAGCTTGATTCGTAACTAGATGGATAATTATCAATAAATTCTACATCTGTAACCAAAGCACACTTTGCATAAGCTCCCTCTAGCAAATCATGACTTAATACAGTATTATCTGGAATTTCTCCTTCAAGAACTTCTTTAAAGGCATCTATATCTATTATTCCTTTACCTGTAAAGCTGCCTTCCCCAAATAAATCTTCATATGTATCTGAATAAGCAATTGAATATCCATCGATTCCTCCTTCTCCAGCAAAAATTCTAGAGAAATCAGACTTATCTTTACTTTCTAAAGATATACTTACCTTAGGTTGCATAATCCCATATCCATGTTTTACAAAATTATTTTTAACACATGCTCTATTAAGAATGTGACTCATTGCTCCAACTAATTTAATAGCTGAATCTCTTGGCATAAAAGTATCTGCATCTAATGTAATTATGTATTTTATATCCTTTAAGCTTCCTATATAACTACTCATTACACTGAAAGTATGGTTTTCTTCCCCTCTAAGGAGATTCATGAACTCCATAAGTTTGCCTCTTTTTCTTTCCTTACCCATATATACCCCTTCTTTTGAGTTATATATCCTTTTTCTGCTTAAAAAGAAAAAGTGCTTTTCACCACTAAAATACTTATTGTTCATTCTTAATGCTTCTTTAAATCCAGCTTCTATTATTTCTTCTTCATCTGAAGTTTTTTCAATCTTACTATCTTTAAAATCTCCTAACAAAGCAAAGTATAAGTTTTTATCCTTATTACCTAGGTAAGATACTTCAAGCTGTTTCATTAACTCTTCAGTTCTCTTTGCATTAGGTAATATAGCTGGTATTACTATAATTGTCTTCTTATTATCTGGAATTCCTTCTGATAAATCTATCTTAGGAACATGTCTTATTGGCTTTAACTTGCTAACAGACCAATTAATAAGAGCTACAACTATTTCATTAGCTGGAACTATCATAAGTAAAGCAGATACAATCAGTTGTCCTGTAGAAAAATGTGCTCCTAGAATGTAACTGAATGCTAAAATTGCTGAAACAATCATCATGGTACATACTATGTTTATAGTAATGTATAGCCCTTCTGAAAACTTATTATTTACTTTAACATGTAAATTCAACTCATTTGATAGATCTTTAACTCCATCATCTATAATATAATATCCAACATGAGTCCTATAAGCTCTCTTTCCCTCCTCTTTAGCTCTAGTTGCAAGATAAAGTGCTTTTTCCGTTAATGTTATTTCATCTACCTGAAACTTTCTAGCTAATTTTTCTATACTATGTCTATAATAATCCTTAGACTTAAAGTCCATTTTTTCATATGTTCCATAGGGGTCTGTTTGCAACTTTTTTTCTACTATTGATGTAGAATCAAAGAAATTCTTCCAACTTATACTCTCTATACTTCTTAATGCACTTATATATGTACTTATATTTTGCTCAATGCTTCCTTCTATAAAATACTTTTTTACTGATTCCTTATCACTAGATCCACTAGATTTTTGTTCGATTAAATCATATACTCTTTTCTCTTCTATAGAATTATCTCTTAATACTTTTAATAACTCATCTTTAAACAATCCTTCTATATTTTCATAATGTTCATTAATATAAGCTAATATATTTTCTAAATCATTTTTATTTATAGAATCTATAATATTGTAAGCAATATCCTTTCCTAATTTCTTCTCATTTTGAACATTTTTAAGCATATCAGTCACATCTGATAATTCCAATATAATAGCTATTCGTAGCATTATTGGAAATGCCCAAAGTTCTCCCATAGTAAACTTTTCGTCCTTACTTTGTATAAAGCTTATTGCTTTATCTTCAGTAACTATTCCTTCATACTTCTTGATAAATTCTTTAGCATAAGAATATATTCTTTGAACATTACCATCTAAATTTTTATCTGAATAAGGTAAATTATAAAAATAATCATGAGGCATATTTTCCTTTATTGACTTATACTCTTTTTCTACTAGATATATATTATCTAATAGCCATTCACCAGAACTTAAGACCTCTTCCCCCTGCTTTGACAAAGATTTAATATATTTATAATTATTTTTTATCTTAGAAAAACCATTATTTAGTTCACTTAAAACTTCTCTACCTCTCAAGGTCTTCACTCCTTACAAATAATTCTTAAAATAGTTTTCCCAAGATTTTATATTTAATTCCAAAGAAAAGAAGCTTCGCCTAAGCAAAGCTTCCTAACCAATTATTTGTTACTCATTAAGCAAATTATAAACAGCTCCTATCATTCCAGCATCATTTTTATGCTTACATCTTTCAATAACACACTTAACATCATTCCAAGCCTCTATCTTTTCCAATGCATTTACTACTTCTTCTATAAACTCTTCTCTTTCACTTACTCCGCCACCAATAAGTATTTTTTCTGGATTTAAAGTGGCACTTAAATTATATATTCCTGTAGCAATTAATCCATACCATTCATTTATAATTTCTTTTACCTTAGAATCTTTTTCTCCATCATTAAATACAACTTGTCCATCTACTGCTTTATCTAAATTCTTATATTTCATATATTCTTTTATCAATGCTAAAGTTGATGCTGTATTACTATACATTCCTTTTTCATTACATCTCATAAATCCAAACTCCCCACCTTGGAATGTACTTCCTCTAAGTAATTTATTATTTATATAGATTCCCCCACCTATGCCTGTTCCAATAGTAACACACACAAAATCAGAACATTCAGTAGCATTTCCATTAAACTTTTCTGCTAAAGCTACACATTTTCCATCATTCTCTACTGAAATCTTTAGACCAGTCTTCTCTTCTATTATCTTAGTAATGCACTTTCCTTCAATACATCTTATTGCATAACAAACCTTTGGTATACCATTTATAGAATCAATAAATCCCGGCATACTTAGAGCTACACCCTCAACTTCATCTTTTCTTTCTAAAGCTATTTTTATTATATTTTCTAAAAATAATTCTTCACTTTCTGTACTTGTATCAAAGCTAGACTTTTCTAAAATAGCTCCTTCTTCATTTAATATTCCCCATTTAATTCTTGTTCCACCAATATCAAAAGCTAAATATTTTTTCATAAATCAAAAACCCCTTTATTTTAATATTTTCTTTATTAGCTTTAATTTATCATTATATGGAGCAAACCTAAAAGGCAATTCCATAAATGTTCCTCTTTTTAAAACAGATTTTCTATGACTAAATGTATCAAAGCTAGCCTTTCCATGATAAGAGCCTATGCCACTATTACCTACTCCACCAAAGGGAAGATATGTTGATGCAACATGTATTACAGTATCATTTATTGTAACTCCACCTGATGATGTATTCTTTAACACATATTCAATTTTATTTTTATCTTCAGAAAAATAATATAATGCTAGTGGCTTATCTCCATTATTAACCTTATACATTACCTCTTCTAATTTATTAAATTCATATACAGGGAAAATCGGTCCAAATATCTCTTCTTCAAGTATTTTTGACTTTTCTTTTATATTAACCAATATAGTTGGAGATATATATTTTTCTTCTATAGATACTTCTCCTCCATAGAATAGTTCTCCTTCATTTAAATACTCAGAAAGTCTTCTAACTTCTCTTTCACTAATTATTCTCGGATAATCAGGGCTTTCTTTTTGTTCTTTTCCTAATTGCTTTTCTATTTCCTTAACTAACTCTTCTAAAAATTCTGCTTTTATATCTTCATGTACACAAAGATAATCTGGTGCCACACATGTTTGACCAGCATTTAAAAATTTCCCCCAAGCAATTCTCTTTGCACTCATCTTTATATTAGCATCTTTATCTACAATACATGGACTTTTACCTCCAAGCTCTAAAGTAACAGGAATTAAAGACTTAGAGGCCTTTTCCATAACTATCTTTCCTACTCTTACGCTACCTGTAAAAAAGATATAGTCTACAGGTTGCTCTAATAATTCAGAAACAACCTCTTTGCCTCCCATTGGATTAACTACCTTAATATATTCATCCTTAAAATTATTATTGATTATCTTTTCAATCAACATAGATGTATTAACAGAATACTCAGAAGGCTTTATAACTGCACAGTTTCCTGCCCCAATTGCTCCTATTAAAGGTGATAATATTAACTGAAAAGGATAATTAAATGGTCCTATAATTAATGCTACTCCATAAGGCTCTTTATATACATAGCACTTACTAGGATAATAATTAATTGAAGATTTCACTCTTTCTCTTTTAGACCACTTTTTTATACTTTTAATCATGATGTTTATTTCTTCATACACCATTCCTATTTCTGTTATGTATCCTTCAAAATTTGATTTTCCTAAATCCTTTTTTAAAGCATCTAAAATAATTTCTTCATTCTCTTTTATTAATCTTTTTAACTTTTTTAGATTATCTATTCTAAAATTAATGTCTTTTGTTTTCCCGGATAAATAATAATTCTTTTGTTTTAATATAATATCTTTTATATTATTCATATTATTTCCTTTCACCCTAACTATTTACTATTAATTTTATCATAGACATAGCCCTTTTTAAATATTTCTAAAGGAATCCTAAATTCAGGCATTCCTCCAGCATATGGTGCAATTTCATATTGTGCAAAAAATATTACTAAATTACTTCCTTCTATGAAAAAGCCTTGATTATCCTTTATTCCTTGAAATCCCTCTTTACCTGTAAAGTACATATCTTTATTCTTATCTATTTCGCTTTGAATTTGCTTGTTTATCAAACTTGCATAATCATATTTCTCTTTAAATAAATTATTAAGCTTTAAAATCTCTCCACTTCTTTTATCGATATTATAATACTTTCTTGTGGTGATTCCATGAGCACCACCTGTAAATTGATAGTAATCTATATAAAAACTTAATGGGTTTCTAGTACTCTTAACTTCATATCTAGCATTTGCCTCATAAGGCCCCAATGGTTTAACATTTGTATCGAAATTTTCTTTTGCAATCAGTCTAATGTCCTTAATCCATTCTAGAGTCCAATTTTCTATTTCTTTATTTATCTGAGCTTCTTTACTCTTATTAGATATACCACTTATCTGAGGTATAATTACATCCACATCCACGTAATCATCTTTCTCTTTTATAACTTTATCCACAATTCTAACTTCTTCTTCATTTTTCGACGTTTCACTTGCTAACAATACCTGTGGACAAAAACTGTTTATAATGTTGATAACTATTAAAGAAAAACTTAACAAAACTTTACTACTCATAACAAAAATCATTCCTTTCGTGCTTTTTTATATAGTATTCTCTTTTTTCTACATTTATCAACATTATAATTCACATTTTCTTAACAACTTATCCACACCTAAATGTGGACAATGTGGATAGTATCCATTTTTTTCTATATTTTCATTTGATTATTTACTTTACATATCTTGGTATGATAAAATTCATATACAACAAATATATTTTTAAAGGTGAATATTATGAGAAAATTTTCCAATAAAAAGCTACAAAATATTATCTTAATAGCACTTATAATAATTCTAGTAGGAGTTATATTTGCTATTTACATTAGAGAAAAAGAAGAAAAAAACATTGCAAGTAATGAAAACATTGAAGATTTACAACTAAATGAAGAACAAGAGGAACCTAAAATTGAACCAGTAGAAATTAATAGATTTGAAGGTTTAACACTTATTAACGATAATCGTGGGGTTCCTGTCCTATATTATCACTCAGTAGAGCCTTCAGAGAAAAATGAAGTTATTATTTCTCCTGATAGACTTAGAGAGCAACTTCAATTTATTAAAGATTCAGGATACACTACCCTAACTATTAGTGAGTTTAATGACTATATTATTAATAAAAAATCAATACCAGAGAAAAGCATACTCATAACCTTTGATGATGGTTATATGGACAACTATACAAATGCTTTTCCAATACTTAAAGAATTAGATATGAAAGCAACAATTTTTGTTATTACTTCTGTAATTGACGAAGGTAGTTACTACTTATCAAGTGAAAGAATTAAAGAAATGTCTGACTATGGAATAGATATAGAGAGCCATACAGCAACCCACAGTCATTTAGATCAACTTACTTACGAAGAACAATTAAAAGAACTAAAAGACTCAAAAGAAAAGATAGAATCTATTACTGGTAAGAAAGTTCTATCTGTGGCTTATCCATATGGTGACTTAAATGAAGATAGCACTAAAGCTGTAAAGGAGGCTGGCTATTCATTAGCTTTCACTACTAATTTAGGTTATTCTGATAGAGATGATACTCCTGTAAAACTGGATAGAATTTATGTAAGTTCTAGATATACAATGGAAAGATTTAAAAGTAGATTAATTAATACAAATAAATAAAAAAGTGGAGTGGATATTTACTTTAAGTCACAGAAAGCAAATATTCACTCCATTCATATGAAAGTAAGGAAACTATAAAACTATTTTCCTTGCCTACTATTCTTTATAAACCTTTTGAGAATCTTTTATAAGATCATTTATACCTTCTAACTCCTTTATAGTTAAATCTCTCCAATTACCATTCTTTAAATTTCCTAAATGAATATTCATTATTCTAACTCTTTCAAGTTTAACTACTTTATACCCAAAGACTTCACACATTCTTCTTATTTGCCTATTCATTCCTTCAGTTAATATTATTCTAAATACCTTGCTTCCCTCTTTTTTAACAAAACATTTCTTCGTAACAGTACCTAGAATTCTAACCCCAGATGACATCTTCTTAATAAAATCATCAGTAATTGGCTTATTAACAGTTACCACATATTCCTTTTCGTGATTATTTCCTGCACGTAAAATTTTATTAACTATATCTCCATCATTAGTTAATAAAATTAATCCTTGGGAATCTTTATCTAATCTTCCTATAGGAAATATTCTTTTTTTATGCCCAACGAAATCAACAATATTTCCTTTTACTTTATGCTCAGTTGTACAAGTTATACCTACTGGTTTATTTAATGCTATATAGACAAGTTCCTCTTCCTTGGTTATATCTTTCCCATTTACTTTAACTATTTGCCCTTTTCCTACCTTCATACCCATAGTGGCCTTTACTCCATCTATTGTTACCTTCCCATTTTCTATAAGCTTGTCAGCTTCCCTTCTAGAGCAAATTCCAGTCTCGCTTATGTATTTATTTAATCTTATCTCTTCTTTTCTATCATTATGTACTATTACATTATTATTTCTGTTCATCCTTCGATTCCTTTTCATCATTTACCATCTCTTTAATATTATGTTCCTTACCCGAATTATTTACTAATACCCTTACTTTTTCTTCCTTAACATACCTTGCTGTATCCTCTAACAGTCCATATTTTAAAGCTTCTCCACTTATAGTAATTAATATACTTTGATTTGGTATCATATCATTTTCCTTAGCATATCTTATACTTTCTTCTAAAGCTTTATCTATATTTTTATACTTTGGATTTACAGCATTTATAAGGTCTTTACCCTTTTGAGTTGGTGAATAAGTATATATTACTTTATTAAATCTATTAAGTTCATACTTTAACTGAGATGTTGTATCTATAACAACAGTCCTCACCGACTTAGTATATTGATAAATTCCACCTGCCAAAATAAAAGTTAAAAATACAGCTCCTATGCATATTTGTAACTTATAATTTCTAATTCCTTTTTTCTCTTTCCCTCTATATTCTTGTCCTACTTTTAAATCGCCTTCCTTTTTTAACTTCAAGAATTCCCCTGCACTTGTAAATACAATGACACTTCTTTTATTTACTTTAAGAACTATTCCCTTTTTTATATCATTATTTCTATTTTCTTTTGGAACTAATGCAGTAGTCTTACTTCTCTCTTCTATTCGTATATAATCTTGTATGTACTTATAATTAGGATTAGAAAGAATTATTACATAAACTAGTATATAATCCTGCCATATCTCCAAAAATGTTCTCGATACTCGCGTTCTCTTAGCCACCATTGCTACTGGTAACTCTCTTTTCTTTTGAACTTTCTCAAAAAGTTCATAGTCTTCATATATATAACTTGCTATATTCAAAATTAAATTTCTATCTCTATATGTTGGAAATATATTAACTAAGTCTTTTACAAGTATTTTATATAAAAATAATTCCTTAAGCATAAATGATATTTGCTTTTCTCTTATTCTTCTTACTTCTTCGCCAACTTCAATAATAGCTGGGCTACTTGAAAAAATATATTTATTTCTATTAAACTCCTCCATGCTTATCATCCTTTCATGGCAATACGACAATTTAAGCCATATTATCAAATTATACTACCTCACATATAATGTATTATACCATATAAAAACCTACACCTACTCTGTATATATCAAAGGTTTTCCAAATATATTTTACTGAACCCATATAATTTGAAAGTGAGGTTTATCTATGAAAGGAAATGTTATTTACGTTGATTTTATCTATAAGCGTAAGAGAGTAAGTTATATCAGATTCCTTATTACTACAAAATCTTTTTCCTTTGTTAGATATTTTAAATTTCTTTTTTTAACAGAAGAAAGAAATTCTAATGTAAATATTAGAGTAAAAAAGGTTCAATAATGATATAATTCTTATATACATTTTTTACAGGAGATGATTATATGAGAATTGGACTTGGATATGATGTTCACAAATTAGTTACTGATAGAAAACTTATTCTTGGTGGTGTTGAAATTCCATATGAATATGGATTACTTGGTCATTCTGATGCTGATGTATTATTGCACGCTATAATGGATTCTTTATTGGGTGCTTCTGCTTTAGGTGATATAGGAAAACACTTTCCTGATACTGATCCTAAATATAAGGGAATCTCAAGTATAGCTTTGTTAAAAGAAGTAGGAAAGCTTTTATATGAAAATGGTTACAAAATTTCCAACATAGATTCAACAATTATAGCACAAAAACCCAAAATGGCACCTCACATCCAATTAATGAGAAAAAATATTGCTAATGCCTTAAACATAGACATTGATCAAATAAATGTAAAAGCTACAACTGAAGAAGGACTTGGATTTACAGGAGAGGGACTTGGAATATCTTCCCAAAGTATTTGCCTTCTTTATAAAGATTAAGAGAAATTGCATTTACAATTTCTCTTAATCTTTATTTATTCATTTCTTTTTCTCCAGTAAAAGTAAATTGATACTAAAGCACAAATACCCATTAAATATGGATAAACCGAATATCTTATTATTGCAAATGGTGATATCATAGCTAATCCTGATGCTGAAATAAGTTGTGCTCCGTAAGGAATTAATCCTTGAAATACACATGAGAACATATCCATTATACCAGCTACTCTTCTAGGTTCTAACTCAAACTCATCTGAAATATCTTTTGCTATTGGTCCAACAGTTACTATTGCAATAGTATTATTAGCCGTGCAGATATCAACTAGACTTACCAATGTAGCAATACCAAGTTCAGCTCCCCTTTTACTTTTAAAGTTCTTCATACCTTTATTTAATATATATTCTATTCCACCATTATTTTTAATTAACTCAATGGTTCCTGCTATTAATAAAGAGATTATTATAAGTTCGCTCATACCTTGTATTCCAGCTGAAATATTAGTAAATAAGCCTATTATATCAAAGCTTCCATATAAAAGCCCTATAACTCCTGCAAATACAATTCCACCTATTAATATAAATATTACATTTATACCCATTAATGCAGATATTAATACAGCTATGTATGGAAGTATCTTTATAAAACTATATTCATAATCACCTAAAGTTTGTATAGCTGTTCCTTTTGTAAGAATCATAAATATAATGGCAGTAACTATAGCTGCTGGTAATACTATTTTAAAATTCATTTTAAACTTATCTTTCATTTCACAACCTTGAGTTCTAGTTGCTGCAATTGTTGTATCTGATATCATAGATAAATTATCCCCAAACATAGCTCCACTAACCACAGCCCCTACAACTATAGCAACAGCTATTCCTGTCTTCTCTGATATTCCTACTGCTATTGGAACTAAGGCAACTATTGTCCCCATTGATGTTCCTACTGATAAAGCTATAAATGAAGCTATTATAAATACACCTGGTACAAGTATACTTGTAGGTAAAATTGAAAGTCCAAAATTTACTGTTGAATCAACAGCTCCCATAGCCTTAGCTACTTGTGCAAACGCTCCTGCTAATACGAATATAAGAATCATTAATATAACATTGGGATTTCCTGCTCCCTTACAAAAATCTTGAATCTTATCTTCAAATTTTCTTTTTTTATTCATTGATAAAGCAACTATGGCAGATATTAAAAATGGTACTATCACTGACACTGCATAAAAGTCTTTTGCTATAATCGATGTTCCTGCGTAAACTATTAAAAAAACTGCTAACGGTAATAATGCAGAAACTTTTCCTTTTGTTTTCATATATTTCTCCTCTCAAATTAAGTCTCTTTTATTATACAAGAAAAAAAGGAATCTATAACTAGATTCCTTTCATTTGGTGCGCCATCAGGGATTCGAACCCGGGACACCCTGATTAAGAGTCAGGTGCTCTACCAACTGAGCTAATAGCGCTTATTTACATAAAATATTATAGCATCCAACTTTTTTATGGTCAAGATGCTATAATATTATTTTTTTATATAACTTCTGACAAATTCTTTTGCAATATTTCTTTAAACTTCTCTGCGCTCAATTTATTTTTTATTGCTTCACTACATATTTTCTTCCATTCACTTACTGTTACACCAGTCTTACTTATAAATGTATTTTCATCATTAGTTAACATAGTAGAATCTACAATAAAATTACCAAGCTCCTCTGGATTTCTAAATATCTTTAAATATAAAAATTCTTTATTATCACCATACCAAGTTTTATTAAACTCTCTACTGAACTTAATCAATTCAGGTATAACTCTATCTTTTGGTAGATCCCACATTTTTGATACTCTTGTATAGTGACTCAACATTAATTGTGCTTCACTCTTTGATATTTTCCCCTTCGATAATCCATCTCTTATAATTTTATCAACGGGAAGTGATGGGATATTAATTATTATCCTATCTTTACCATATATCCATTTATAAAAAGCTTCTTGCAAGAAAGAATATTGAATATATCCAAGTAGCACTTTCGCATCAGGAAAATATGCATAGATATTATCAATACCATTATTTTTTGAAAATATCAAGGTATGAATATAAAGTGACTTTTCCTTTGGTGGATTATCCATAAACATATGACCTCTTATTGTTTTATTTTCATGAATTAATGATTCCCAATACTTAAAGGAGTTATAGTTTTGTCTCACCCTTATCACCTTTCTTTCCTTTATATAATATATTATATAGTAAGATATACCCCTTTATCAATACCATACTACGTGTTTACACGTTATTATAAAATATGTATTTGAATTACTATTCATACTGTTATTTAATAATTTTAATTGAAATTTTTTACAAAATTGAAGTTGTTTTTAATTTATTATATAATGAGTACATATTGAATAAGGAGGTATATTATTGTTCTTTTGTGAAATATGTAATAAGCCAGCTGATATACACCATATAGTTCATAGAAGTGAAGGCGGTTTAGATATAGAAATTAACTATAAATACCTTTGTAATGAACACCATCGTGGTAAAAATGGCCCCCATCACTCTATTGAAATAGATTTAAAATATAAATTAGAACTACAAAAAGAATTACTTAAGCTTCTTAACAAAAATTTCTATACAATAAAAGAGTTAAGTAACACTTTAAATTTTTCTTTAAATGTTGCAAAACGTATAACTAAAGATTTGCGTCTGTATAAAGAAGGTTATAAGAAAGAAGATATTATATTATATCTCATGGGTGGGACTTTATACACCGAAGAAATCATTGAAAATATAAAAATTCAAAAACTACTTGAAGAAATTTATTGAATATAAAAAGCTCCAGCATTTTTGCTAGAGCTTTTTATAAGTGTAGGTTTGGAGCGGAAAACGGGATTCGAACCCGCAACGTCCACCTTGGCAAGGTGGCGCTCTACCGTTGAGCCATTTCCGCATAAATGGTGCAGATGAAGGGAGTCGAACCCCCACGCCTAAGGCGCTAGATCCTAAGTCTAGTGCGTCTGCCAATTCCGCCACATCTGCATCTTATACCAATATTATACAATTTATATGCTATAGAAATCAATACCTATATACTATAATATTGAAACTTTATAAATGTTGACATTTAAAAATTAAATAATTATAATTAATTAATAAAATATAATTTTTTAAAACGTTGAAGAGAAGAGTAAGTTATTAACTTCATTTTCAGAGAGAGGATACATTAGCTGGAAGTATCTTTAAATGATCATAACTGAAGACCACCTCTGAGTGACTCTAATAAAGTCCGTATTTATCACGTTACGATAAACTTAAGTGACCTATAATATATTTCTATAGGTAATTAGAGTGGAACCACGGATATTTCTTCGTCTCTATATTTTTAGAGAACGGAGTTTTTTTATTTTTGAAAAGAATTTGGAAGGAGATATAAAAATGATTAAAGTTACTTTAAAAGACGGTTCAGTGAAAGAATTTGAAGCCGGACTATCAGTACTTGATATAGCTAAATCTATTAGCGAAGGATTAGCTAGAAATGCATGTTGCGGTATTATTAATGGAAAAGTTGTAGACCTTCGTCATATTGTTAATGAAGATGTGGAGCTTGCTATATGCACATTTGATTCTCAAGAAGGTAAGGATGCTGTAAGACACAGTATATCTCACGTTTTAGCTTATGCTGTAAAAAGATTATTCCCAGAAGCAAAACTTGCTATTGGTCCATCAATTGAAAATGGATTCTACTATGATTTCGATAGAGATATCGCTTTCTCAGCTGAAGATGTTGAAAAATTAGAAGAAGAAATGAAAAAAATAATTAAGGAAAATCCAGCTATAGAAAGATTTGAACTTCCAAGAGATGAGGCTTTAAAGCTAATGGCAGATGAACCTTACAAAGTTGAATTAATAAATGACCTACCAGAAGATGAAGTTATTTCATTCTACAAAATGGGGGATTTCACAGATTTATGCGCTGGTCCACACTTAATGTCAATTAAAAATGTAAAAGCAATCAAGCTTCTTAGAACTGCCGGTGCATACTGGAAGGGTGATGAGAAGAATAAGATGCTTTCTAGAATATATGGTACTGCATTCTTAAAGAAAGCTGACTTAGATGCTCATCTAGAAGCTTTAGAAGAAGCTAAAAAGAGAGATCACAACAAATTAGGAAGAGAACTTGGAATATTTACAACTCATGAAAATGTGGGTCAAGGGCTTCCACTATTCATGCCAAAAGGAGCTAAACTTTTCCAAACTCTTCAAAGATGGATTGAAGATGAAGAAGAAAGAAGAGGATATGTTTTAACTAAGACTCCATATATGGCTAAAAGTGACTTATACAAAGTGTCTGGTCACTGGTCTCACTATAAAGATGGTATGTTTGTTTTAGGTGATGAAGAAAAAGATGATGAAGTTATGGCTTTAAGGCCAATGACTTGTCCATTCCAATTCACTATATATAACGCAGAACAACACAGCTATAGAGACCTTCCAATAAGATATGCTGAAACTTCAACTCTATTCAGAAATGAATCATCAGGAGAGATGCATGGATTAACTAGAGTTAGACAATTCACTTTATCTGAAGGTCACATAATTGTTACTCCTGAACAACTTGAAGAAGAATTTAAAGGAGTTGTTGATTTAATTAATTATGTTATGGATACTTTAGGAATCTCTGAAGATATAACTTACAGATTCTCTAAATGGGATCCAACAGATAAGATTAAATATATAGACAACGCTAAAGCTTGGGAAGAAACTCAAGTTATAATGAAAAATATCTTAGATCATATTGGAATTCCATATGTTGAAGCTGCTGGTGAAGCTGCATTCTATGGTCCAAAGCTTGATATTCAATGTAAAAATGTTCACGGAAAAGAAGATACAATTATAACTGTTCAAATTGACTTTGCATTAGCAGATAGATTTAATATGACTTACATCGATAAAGATGGTAATAAGAAAACTCCTTACATCATTCATAGATCATCAATTGGATGCTATGAAAGAACAATTGCTACTTTAATCGAAAAGTATGCTGGAGCATTCCCAACTTGGATGGCACCAGTTCAAGCCAAGATTTTACCAATATCAGATAAATATAATGATTATGCTGAATCTATTGTTAAATCTCTTAGAAATAAGGGAATTAGAATTGAAGCTGACTACAGAGCTGAAAAGATAGGATATAAGATAAGAGAAGCTAGATTAGAAAGAGTTCCTTATATCTTAGTTGTTGGTGAAAAAGAAGCTGAAAACAATGCTGTTGCTGTTAGAAGTAGAAAGAATGGTGATGAAGGAAGCATAGCATATGCAGACTTTGAAGCTAGAATTCTTGAAGAGATAGCAAACAAAGAAAGATAGTAAAGATGGGGCTGTTACACTAAATAATTAGTGTACAGCTCCTTTTTATTCACTCTCTATATATGACTCTACTTCTTCCATTGTAGGGATAGACGTTATTGCTCCATAGTTTGTGCAAGTTATTGCTCCAACCTTATTAGCAAACTCAATTATTTTCTTCCAGTTATCAAATGATACATCATTTTTATTATCTATTTTTGATAATTGTGATAATACAGCTCCTACAAACGCATCCCCTGCTCCAGTTGAATCCTTTTGCTTTATTTTGATAGAGCCGATGACAATTGCCTTTCCGTCTTTAATTATCATAGTCCCTTCTTTTCCTAAAGTAATTGCTATTGCATTTAATTTACTATTTATCAAAGACTTAACGGCTAATTCTATATTATCAGTTTCAGTTAAAAGCTTAGCCTCTTCATCACTTATTTTTATAAATTCAGCTTTCCTCATAAAATTCCAACAATCATCTTTATATTGTTTCATTATATCATCTGTTATTAAAACTTCTCTATAGTTAGGATCAAATGTTATTGTTGCCTTTTTATTCTTAGCTTCTTCTAAAACTTTATAATAAGTATTTCTAAGATTTCCTGGTAAAAATGCTGTTGCTGATCCAAAATGAACTATAGTATCACTATCTATTGATAAATTATTTATATCAACTTCATAATCTCCATCTCCACCTCTGTAAAAATCAAAGTTTCTTTCTCCAGATTTATCTAGGGAGACCATAGCTAAGGTTGTCCTTCCTTCTTTTTTTAGATACTTTGTATCTACATTATTATCTATTAGAACATCTTCCAAATATTTGCCAAAGCTATCTTTACCTACTTGCCCTAAAAAGTACGCTTTTCCTCCTAACTTGCTAATTGCTACTGCAACATTTGCTGGAGCTCCCCCTGGTTTCTTGCTATATTCCTCTCCATTGTTAGATACAAAATCTATTAGTAGTTCTCCAATACAATATACTTTTTTCATTGTACTTCTCCTTTAATCTAAAATTCCTGAATTCAATACATGCTTAGTATAATTGTATCTTATTTCATTATCTGCATATATCTCTATTCCTGTAGACTTTTCTAATGGAAACACTCTTGTACTCATAGTTATTTTGCCACCATTTATAAATATTTCAACTATACTATTATCAACTATAACTTCAATATCTATATTTTTATCTATATTTAATTCTGCTTCTCTAGTTAATCCATATTCTTCAATAAATCTATGCTTCATTTTATTTCTATTTAAGGAAACACTATTATTTTCTCTATTAAAGTTTAACTCTAATCTTTCTTCATTAGAAGAACATAAATTTATCCCAAAATTATTTGATTCATTTAAAGTTAAATTCACTTTCAAATAATAAGTATTATTGTCATTTGCTATTATTTCTTTTTTATTAACAATTCCATTTTCACTTACTTCTAATTTACTTAATTTTAGTATCTCCTTAACTGGCTTTTGTATTAATTTATCATTACTAATGGATAATTCTCTAGGAAAGGTTAGACAATGTGCCCATAACTTTTTATCTGTTGGATATTTAAATTCTCCCATTCCAGCCCAAGCAAACAGTAATGCTTGTCCATCCTTTCCTTTAAAACTTTGTGGTGCATAAAAATCAAAGCCTTTATCTAGTTCTTCATATGAATCTACCTTAAATTTTAAATTATCTATATCTAGTTTTCCTATTGCATATATTACATTAAATATATTGTTATATTTGTTTCCTTCCTTATCTATACCTTGTGGGGAAAATATTAAAACATCTTTATCATCTATTTTCACATAATCAGGACATTCCCACATGTAACCAAATTCTTTGGGGAAATTCTCTAATTCCAGTTCACCAATTAATTCCCATTTGATTCCGTCAATAGATTTATACATAATAAATGTTCCAGTTTCATTTACTCTTTGTGCACCAAGTATCATGTAATAATTTTCTTTTAATTTAAAAATCTTAGGGTCTCTTACATGTCCTGTATATCCATTAGGAACACCTTCAATTATAGGGTTATTCTCAAACTTCTTTATTTCACCATCTTTATTCATTATGGCTAAACATTGATTTGCACTCCTATTATTTTTATCAAATTTTATATTTCCAGTATAATATAAATACAACTCTTCATTTATTTCAATTGAGTTTCCTGAGTAAGCTCCATGTGATTCATACTTTTCAGTTGGAATTATCGCAACTGGTAGTCTATTCCATGAAACTAAGTCCTCTGATTCTAAATGAGCCCAATGCTTCATTCCATGTGTAACTCCAAAAGGATACCATTGGTGAAAAACATGATATTTTCCATTAAAATAAGCTAATCCATTGGGATCATTTAGTAATCCATATTGTGGATATATATGATATATAGGCTTCCATAGCTTATCTTTTGCTTTATCTTTTAGTTCTAAAAGTTCTTCATTTGTTGCTTCTAATATAGTTCTATGTTTTTCTTCTTTAAAAATATCCATCAATACATCCTCTCTTTAATTAACTATTTTATCTTCAATTTCACTTTTCCATATAGAATTGTAAATATTGCTCCTGCTAATAATGCTATAAGATGAGCTATTAAATAATGTAAGTGTCCATTATTTTCAGCCGCTACAATAGCAAGTCCAGGAATAGCTGTAGCTCCAAAACCTATTGCTGATACCTTAGTTATGTAAATGTACGCTCCACCTAGTGTAGCTGCTAAACACCCCGCTATTAATGGGAACTTATTCTTTAATGTTACACCAAAAATTGCTGGTTCTGATATTCCAAAAAGAACTGATCCAAATGATGATATGCAAATTTGCTTTGTTTTATCATCTTTCCATTTTAAATATAAATATCCTAATACAGCTCCACCTTGTGCAATTAATGCTATTGACATTAAAGGCATTATAAAGTTTCTACCTGTATCTGCTATTAATTGAGCTTCTACAGCTCCTATAACATGATGTAACCCTGTAATAACTATTATTTGTTGAATTCCTGCAAATAACATATATCCTACTATACCTAAGTTTTCTGTAGACCATAATAATGATGTTGTTACAATATTAGCTAATTCACGACCTATTGGTCCTATTATAGTAAATAATAAAAATGTAGCTACTATAACTGTAGATATTGGTGATAAAAATAATTTAACCATATCTGGTATTTTCTTATTGAAGAATTTATCTAACTTCGCAGTTACAAATCCCATCATTAAAGCTATTATTATTCCCCCTTGGAATGCAACCAACTCTACTTTTAAACCAAATAAATTAATTACTTCTGGTTCTACACTTCCATTAGCAGCTGAATATGCATTGGCTAGGTCTGGATGTAGCATTATAGCTCCAATAACTAAACCTAAAACTGGAGAACCTCCATAACGTTTAGTAGCTGAATATGCTACTAAAAGTGGTAATATTGTAAATATACCTGTAGATGCTATTTGTATAAACCTATTTAAACCTGCTAAAGCTGGATACATTTCTACTATTGATTGTTCACCAAATATACCTTGCTGACTTAATAATCCTGTAAGTCCCATTAATAAAGCTGCTGCAAGTAAACCTGGAATTATTTCAACAAATACATCTGACAATGATTTTATTGATTTTTGAAACCAATTTTGGTTTTGAGAAGCTACTGCTTTGACTTCTCCTAATGACATTTCACCTTTACCTGTTTCTTCTATAAATGCATCATAAACATTGTTTACAGTACCTGCCCCAAATATTATTTGCAATTGATCTCCTGCAATAAATACTCCCTTAACTAAATCAATTTTCTCAATTGCTTTTAAGTCTGCCCTATCATTATTATCCAATATTAGTCTTAATCTAGTAGCACAGTGAGCTGCCCCTTGCACATTTTCTTTTCCCCCAATAAACTTCAATAGTTCCTGAGAAATTAATTTGTATTGTTCTTTCTTTTGGCTCATTTTAATCCTCCTATATTGGAAACCGGTTTCCAAAATTCTATAAATAAAATATAGCACTATTCTTTTTTTAATTCAATGCTTTCAGAAAACTTTTTCATAAATAATTTTTCAATTTCTCATATTATTAAAAAAGTTATGAAATTTAATAAAACCTCATAACTTTACTCTTAATTTTTTATTTTTTTGATACTATTCCCTTTAATTAAATCAAATCCTATTGTTTGAAGATCCGGAATTTCCTTTCCTTCAATCATACTAATTATACTGTTAGCCGCAATATTTCCTACTTCTTCGTTATGAAATTTAATTGTAGTTAAACTAGGTGTAATTATCTCTGATATATCATATCCACCAAATCCAGATAAAGATATATCCTCTTTAATCCTTTTCCCTAGCGAATGTATTGCTTTTAATACACCTAAGGCTATATTATCTGTAGCACATATAACCATTGTTGGATTATAATCTTGTAGTACCTTATAAGCTATTTTTTCTGTTGTTTTTGTTGTAAAATCTGTAATCTCAACTCTAATTTCTTCAACATTATATTCTTTTAGCTTATCTATTATCCCAGCTTTACGTTTTACTCCAACAGCTATATCAAATTCATCTACCCCAAAATATAATATTTTTTTATGTCCTAGCTTCGCTACATATTCCCCAATAGTTGCTCCAGCATTATAATCATCATTTGCTATTGATTTAACTTCCTTACATTCCTGTCCTACTATTAAAACAGGCACCCTCAACTTATTTATAATCTCTTTATGCCTACTTGTAATTTCAGTAGCTACTAAAATTATTCCGTCTACTTTTAATCTATTCAAACTCTCTAAGTTATCTATTTCTAAATCCTTATTGTGACTAGTATTTAGTATTAATGGATTATACGAATTTTCCCTTAATGTTCTATCTATAGACATTATAACTCTTGATGTAACAATTGAATCTAAGCATGGTGCTATAATTCCTATAAACTTACTTCTTTTTGCTTTCAAACTTTGTGCAAATGCATTAGGTTCATAATTATTTTCTTCTACTACTTTTTTTATCTTTATTTTTGTTGTTTCACTAACACTTCCACCATTTAAGTATTTAGAAACTGTACTTTTTGCCACACCTGCTAATTCAGCAATATCCTTAATAGTTAAATTACTCATATTTTCTCCTACTTAAATTTCACTCTTATTTTATAGTAATTTATTTTGAATATTATATTCTTCTAACTTTAATATATATCAATTATAGGATAAAAATATGTTTATGTAAAAACACATTTTTCTTATTTAATAAAGTATTTTAAATAATTTAATTTAACTACATATATCATCACATAAAAAAGGAAGGGAAAATTACCATTAACTTTCCCTTCCACATTTCTTTTATCTTTATTATATTATTTTAACAACGCTTGTTTTAAGTCATCAATAATATCTTCCACATTTTCTAAACCAACAGATAATCTAACTAATCCTGGTGTAATTCCTGCTGCTACTAATTGTTCATCTGTTAATTGTCTGTGAGTTGAACTTGCTGGATGAAGTACGCAAGTTCTTATATCTGCAACATGTACTACATTTGAAGCTAAGTTTAATGAATCCATAAACTTAACCGCTTCTTCTCTTCCCCCCTTTATTGAGAAGGATATTACTCCACTACATCCTTTAGGAAGATACTTACTTGCTAAATGATAATACTTATTTTCTTTTAAAGTTGGATAATTTACAAATTCAACTTTATCTGATGAACTTAAGAACTCCGCTATCTTTTCAGCATTTTTGCAATGTCTTTCTATTCTAACCGGTAATGTTTCTAAACCTAAATTTAATAAAAAAGCATTTTGTGCAGATGGATAGCAGCCTAAATCTCTCATAAGTTGAACTCTTGCTTTTGTTATATAAGCTGCTTTTCCAAAAATTTCAGTATATACAACACCATGATAAGATTCATCTGGTTCAGTAAACTCTGGGAACTTACCGTTTGTCCAATCAAAATTGCCGCTATCTACAATAACTCCACCAACTTGAACTGCATGTCCATCCATGTATTTTGTTGTTGAATGAATAACTATATCTGCACCATATTCTATTGGTCTACACAAAATAGGTGTTGCAAATGTATTATCTATAATTAATGGTACGTTATTTTTATGAGCAATATTTGCAAACTTTTCTATATCTAATATTGAAATAGCTGGATTTGCAATAGTCTCTCCAAATACAACTTTAGTATTATCTCTAAATGATTTTTGGATTTCCTCTTCTGATGCATCTGGATCGACAAAAGTACATTCTATACCAAATTTCTTAAGAGTAACTGCCAAAAGATTTATTGTTCCCCCATATATAGTAGCTGCGCTTACAATATGGTCACCTGCACTAAGTATATTTAATATACTTATCATAGATGCAGCTTGACCAGATGTAGTACATAGGGCACCTATTCCCCCTTCTAATGATGCTATCTTTTCCTCAACTGCCCCAACAGTAGGATTAGATATTCTTGAATACATATGTCCCTCTGCAGTCAAATCAAATAATTGTCCTACTTGATCTGTAGAGTCATAGGTGTATGTTGTGCTTTGATATATGGGCAAAGCCCTTGGCTCTCCATTTTTAGGCTTATAGCCTTCATGTAAACACTTAGTTTCAATTTTCATAATAGCCCCTCCTAATAATTTTATATAAAAAATAAAGCTATCTATCAAAGAGATAAATAGCAATAACGACATAATTTATATTAACTTCGTCATAACTTAACCTCTCATTTCTCAGGAAACTCCTGCAGGATTTAGCACAGTTCTAATAAATGAATATTAGTTGTTGCTAGGCTTCATAGGGCCAGTCCCTCCACCATTCTTAATAAAAGATTATACGATTAATCTAATTATACACTATCTTATTTACTTTTCAAGCATTTTATGGTTTCTTTTTCTGTAATTACCATATGGACTTTTATATCATGCTTTTCTGAAGGTACTTCTTCTAATATTTGAATATCATAAGCTAATGCTATAGTTGGAATATCACTGTTAATTTCACTTAAAAACTTGTCATAATATCCCCCTCCATAGCCAACTCTATTTCCACTTCTATCAAAAGCTACTCCTGGCATTATTATTAAATCGATATCCTCTTTATTAAATATTTCAGAACCATCTGTGGGCTCTAATATTCCAAACTTATTTTTCTTTAATCCATCTAAAGTATTTATCTCTATCCCATACATTACTTTATTTTTCATATCTGTATATGGAACAATTATTTTCTTTCCTTCTTGAAGAAAGTCTTCTACATATTTAATAGTATTTATCTCACTTCCAAAACCTAAATATATGAAAATATTTTTACTATTCTTATAAATTTTATTGTCTTTTAACTTCTTCTCAATTACTTCATCTAGTTCAATTTTATTCTTTAACAAATCTCTTTTTGAAATTACTTTTCTTCTTATCTCTTTTTTATCCATATTAACCACCAAAATAGAGAAACCCAAGCGTCATTTGCTTGAGTTTCATAATTATTCTTATTTCTTATTATAACCTAACTAATTACTTCCTACAATAACTTCTAGGTTCTTAATCTTTACATCACATTCTTCAACTACTACATAGTGTTCTAAGAACTTGTCAAAGATAACGTCTGTATCTTTTAAGTAGAATTCATTTAAACCAACTTCAAACTCTACTTCTGAACCTTCTACAGGACAGAAGTAAACAACTTCATCATCATAATGGTCTAACATATAATTAAGAATTAATTCATTTAGTTTTTCACATACAACCAAATATGCTACTTCCATACCCTTTTTCTTATGTATTAAAGAGAATATACAAGCAGTAGTTCCTAATATACCTTCTTCTTTAATTCTTACATTATATTTATTTTCATAGAAGCTCTTAATAGCTTTTACTCTAACTTCAAACTTATTTTCTATTGCATAGTTTAATTTACTTTCTACAGCATCATTATACTCATCTATTATTCTCACTAAATCTTCATAACATATATCTGATCCCTTTACCTTAGTTAAATCTGTAACTTGAACAACCTTCTCAATCACATTCTCAACCACGTTCTCAACAACCTTTTCTTCTATTTTATTCTTTTCCTCTTTTACTTCTTCATTATCACTATTGTAATAGTAATTAAAATAATCTTCATTAGCTGTATTTTCTTCTAAAGAAGCAATATCTCCTTGAACAGGTTGTACAACTTCTACCTCTGGGATTTCTTCTGTAGCTTCTTTTGCTTCTACCCATTGACTGTCTACTATAGGATCTTCAACTATATCTTCTAAGTTATTTTCATTAGAATTAACTAATATCACTTCATCATCTAGTTTAATATTAGATGAGCAAAAGCCACTATTATCTTCTTCTGCGATTAAGTCTAGGTCATCATCATATCCTAATAAATCGTCATCTCCATCTGCTTCTCCCATAAGATCTTTTAATATATCTTTTTGAAGCTCTTCTTCATAAAGCTCTGTTTCACTTTTTAAAGTTACTATATTTCCTTCCACCTTAAACTTTGGTGATTGTTGTAATGCCTCTAATATATCTTCCTTTTTTAATTCAGGAAACCAAGCATATACAGCACTTAAAGTTAATTGTCTTAACCCCATAAGCATAAATTCAAGTTTACTTAACATTCTCTCCATAAATACCACCTCAACGCCTTAATTTAACATAAACACCCTATGCTTAATATTTTATACTATTGTGGAAATATTTACAATGAGTTTTTCTTTTTTTACTTTAAATTTGTTATATCTCTAACAATTGATGCTGCTGCATTTTCTACACCTGAAGCTCCCCCTATAATTGTTATATTTCCAAGAACATCAGTATTAAATAAAATCCCCTTGTTTTTCCTATCTACACTATATAAACTATGTTCAACATTTAATATTTCTGGTGAAACTTTTATTTTTATTTCATTATTTTCTCTATATGTTTTTCCCAGAAGTTTAATCTTTCCTCCACTATCTTTTACCCTATTAATAACTTCTTTGGATATATTGCTTATACCAACTATATCTACATCCTTTAATGTTATTTGTGAATCAAAAAAATAGTTGGTAAGAATAATCATTTTTATAGCAGTATCATACCCTTCCACATCCATATAAGGATTAGTTTCAGCTATACCTATGCTTTGTGCTTTATGTAAAGCTTCCTCATAGCTAACTGCCTTTTCTGACATCTCACTTAGAATAAAGTTACTTGTTCCATTTAATATTCCTTCAATGCATAATATATCTGCTCCTGCACAGCCAACTGCACCACCTTCTATAGTAGGAAGTGCAGCTCCCACTGTGCATCCTATTCCTAACTTAGCATTATTTTCTTCAGCTAACCTTTTCAAACCTTTATAATCTATTAATACAGGTCCTTTATTTCCAGTAACTACACTTATACCATTTTTTAATGCTAACTTTATAAATGATAATGCAGGCTCTCCAGTATCTTTATTAGTGGGAGTAAGCTCAATTAAGTAATCAATATCATTATCTATAACATTCTCTAAGCTTAACCCCTTCGACCAAAGTTCATGCCTCTGCAGGTTATCCTCATTTATAAGTATGCTGTCTATATCTATTCCACTTTTGCAGACAATTCCACCATCACTCTTTATTATAAATTTTATATTAAAATCATATTTTTTCTTTTTTATTAATCTAACTAATGCTTTCCCAACTCCACCATAACCTATTATTCCAATATTCATACTCTCTCCCCAATCTTAAGTAATAAAAAAACTCGCAAAGCGAGTTTTTTATTATATATTATAAAATTCAGTGAATGCTTTTACTGTGTATTCATTATCTAGCACACTTGCTAACTCTCTTACAGAATGCATTGATAATAAAGGTGCTCCCATATCAACAACTGGAATACATAAATTAGCTGCTGTTATTGGTCCTATTGTAGTACCACCTCTTACATCTGATCTATTAACAAACACTTGACATGGAACATTTGCATTTGCACAAACTCCCTTAAAAATAGCAGATGCATAACTATCAGTTGAATAGCTACCTGATGCTGCCATTTTAATTACAGGTCCTCCACCTAGTACTGGTTTATTAACTGGATCATGTTTTTCCACCTGATTTGGGTGAACAGCATGAGCTAAATCTGCTGATATCATAACTGAATTCGATAAAGCTCTCATAAACTCTTCTCTGTCTTTTCCTAAAGCTAGTGTAATTCTTTCTAAAACTGTTTGTAATAGAGTTGAGTTTGCACCTTGAGCTGTTAAACTTCCAATCTCTTCATTATCTATACATACCATAACCTTTGTAGCTTTAGAATCATTACTGTCTATAAGAGCTTTAACTCCAGCATAAACCATCCATAAATCATCAAGTCTTCCTGCAGAAATTAACTCCTCTTCTAAACCTAATAAACACCCCTTTTCACATTCATATAAGAATAAATCAAAATCTAAAATTTCTTCTATTTTTACTCCTAATTCATCACTTATTAACTTTAAAAGATAGCCCTCTTTTTCAAACTTTTCATTTATAAAACCTAATAGTGGTAATGTATCTTTTTGTCTATTAATTGCATATCCTTCATTAACATTTCTATTCATATGAATAGCTAAGTTTGGTATTATTAATAGTGGCTTTTTTAAATCTATTAGCTTTATTGAAGGCTTTAAAGGATTTTCTCCCTTTATCGCAACCCTCCCTGCTAATGAAAGTGGTCTATCAAACCAAGTACTTAAAATTGGGCCACCATAAACTTCAGTATTTAGTTTTACATACTTATTTTCCACCTTCATTTCTGCATTAGGCTTTATTTTAAATGTAGGTGAATCAGTATGTGCTCCTATTAACTTAAATCCACCATTTTCAATTTCTTCACTTCCTATTTGAAAGGCTATTATTGCAGAACCATTCTTCATAAAATAATACTTACCACCACTAGTTAAATTCCACTTTTCATTTTCCTTTACTTCCTTATAGCCAACTTTATCTAGCATACTCTTTACAGTATGTGCTCCATGATACGCAGTTGGACTTTCATTTATAAATTCGATCAATTCTTTTGCTAATTCTTTTTTCATGTTTATGCTCCTTAATTTTATCTTATAGTTATTATATTTTAACAAAGCTACCCAAGCTTTATAAAGTATTTTTCAACAAACCCTATTCTTTTTCCTATTGTACTTTGGTACACTATCTTATACCAATCTCCAATTTCCTGCATAACATTAACTCTTTGTGCAGCTAATAAGTAACCTACTACATAGTTTTCTTCTCCTGCACCTCTTCTTACAGCTAAATTAGTATCTATATTTACAACAGTTCCTTCCCTGTTTATATCTCTTTTTATTGTAGGAACAGTTACTTTTCTTTTTTCAATTATAGTACTATTCTCTACCTTAGGAACTTCTATTATACTATCTTTACTTTTACTCAATTTTTCTAGTTCTTCTAAGGCATTGTATATCTTTTTAGGTTGTTTATAAAACTTACTTATTTCTTTTAATGCCTCTTCTTCACTTATATCCCCTAAAGCTTCTTCCTCTTCAATATCTAAATCTTCTATTTCTATATATTCTTTATTTAAATAACCTACTATTATTTTATCTTCAGTTTCATAGGTAGTCTTTACCCATTCTCCCCGTTTTTCGTATATATTAAAACTATCTTTTGAAGCAATTCTACCTATTACCTCTGATTCATCATTAGGCTCTTTTCTTAAATTTAGCGATGAAAGCACTCCTATAATTTTTCCCTTTGCTATAGGAGTTAATTCACTTTCTATCCCCTTTAAAGCAAGTTTAAATCTATTCCAAGCCTTCTCATTCACTAATAATTCAGGACAAATCTTACCAGTAACATCATAATGTCTTTTTACGTTATTAATTCCTATACCGTAAATCTCCCTAAGTTTATTAACTAATACTATAACATTTTTTAAAGTTCTACTTATATCCTTACTATCTCTAATAAACATAGCAACAGAAATACTATTAGAATTAGTTACTTCCTTTGATGGCTTGTCCCCTACATGCCACCCTCTCCAATCGTCCTCTAACAACTTTATTACATTCCTTGGTCCTACTAAATAATGTATAGATTCTTTTGCATCCTTCTCTCTAGCAATATAATTTCTATACTCCCTCATAGTAGTAAATCTATTATCTGATATATCATGAACAACTATATATTTAGGTTTTATAAATATTCCTTTTGTATAGTTTATTCCAATTAAGTTTTTAGTTATGCTTATTCCGTTTACTTCTGTAATAGCCTGCTTCATGATATTTCCCACCTCACTTACCACTAATTTACATAATTTATTATACCATATTCATCCAAAATTAAGTACAGATTTTCTGCATTTTTAGTGATATAATTGATTATTATATTTAAGTGATATAGAATAATATATGTTTATATATAATGATAGGAGTTGATGTTATTGATATCAAACTTTTTAGTAAAGAAGTTTATTAAAAATAGTGAAGACATAAAAAGTGAAAAGGTAAGAAGTACCTATGGAGTACTTGGTGGTGTAGTAGGAATAATAATTAATTTAATTTTATTCGCTATCAAACTTACAGTAGGTGTAGTAGCTTCAAGTATTGCTATTATGGCAGATGCATTTAATAACTTATCTGACGCCGCTTCTTCTATCGTTACAATTATTGGTTTTAAAATGGCTGATAAGCCTGCTGATGCTGAACATCCATTTGGACATGGTAGAATGGAATATATATCAGCTTTAATAGTAGCATTCATGGTAATGCTAGTAGGTATACAGTTTATTAAGTCATCTTTTGAGCGTATACTTAACCCTGTTAGTATAACATTTGAATTTATACCATTTATACTATTATTAGTATCAATTTTATTTAAACTTTGGTTATCAAGATTTAACAAGTTTATAGGTAATACTATTAATTCTTCTGCATTGAAAGCTGCTTCTGTAGATGCATTAGGAGATGTTTTTACTTCTTCTTGTGTTACAATTTCATTTTTAGCATCTAAGTTTACATCTTTCCCTATAGATGGATACTTTGGTCTTATTGTAGCAGTATTTATAGTATATTCTGGTTATACCCTTATTAAAGAAACTATAAATCCTATTTTAGGAGAAGCCCCTGATCCAGAATTAGTTAACAGTATTAAAGAAATGGTTCTATCATATGAACACATTACAGGAGTTCATGACTTAATTGTTCATAACTATGGACCTGGAAGATGTATGGCATCTATCCATGCAGAAATACCATCTGATATATCGGTTATGAAAATTCATGAAATAATTGATACAGCTGAAAGAGAAATTTCTAGCAAATTGAATATATATCTAGTTATTCATATGGATCCTATCTGTGTATTTACTGATGAAGTTAAGCTAGCTTATGATGAGATTAATAAAATAATAAAATATAATCCTTTAATAAAATCTATGCATGATTTTAGAGTTGTTGGGGAAGGTAAAAAGAAGAACTTAATTTTTGATATTGTAGTTAATCCAGAAAATCTTAAAAAGATTATGAGTGTTGATGAGTTAAAAGAAGATATAATAGCAGCAATTAAATCTATACATCCGGAATATAATTGTATAATAACAATAGACAATGATTATGTATAAAGATAAGTAGGTAGATAAAAGGAAGTTGCTGAGCAACTTCCTTTTATCTACTTTTTACCTTGTACCTATCAAAGTACCTTTGATAAGAAATCTATTGTTCTTGGATTTTTAGGATTGTTGAATATTTCCTCAGGAGTTCCTTGTTCTACAATTACTCCCCCATCCATGAATAAAACTCTATCTCCAACTTCTTTAGCAAATCCCATTTCATGAGTAACTATAACCATTGTCATTCCGCCCTTGGCTAAGTCCTTCATTACTCCTAAAACTTCTCCTACCATTTCAGGATCTAATGCAGATGTTGGCTCATCAAAAAGCATAACATCAGGTTCCATTGCAAGCGCTCTAGCTATAGCTATTCTTTGCTTTTGTCCTCCAGATAGGGATGATGGATACGCTTCAGCTTTATCAACAAGGCCTACCATCTTCAAAAGCTCCATAGCTTTTTTATTAGCTTCCTCTTTATTTATTCCTTTAACCTTAATAGGAGAAATTGTTATATTCTCTAACACTGTTTTATGTGGGAAAAGATTAAATTGTTGGAATACCATACCCATCTTTTGTCTTAACTTATTAATATCATTCTTTTTATCTGTAATATCATTACCTTCAAATATTATTTCACCTTCAGTAGGTACTTCTAAAAGGTTAAGGCATCTTAAAAAAGTTGATTTTCCTGAACCAGATGGTCCAATAACAACTACCACTTCCCCCTTATTTATGTGCTCATTAATTCCCTTTAAAACATCATTTTTTCCAAAGCTTTTGTGTAAATTGTTAACGTGAATCACTAGCCTTCAACCTCCTTTCAAGATATCCCATAAGTCTTCCTAAAGTAAATGTAAGTATGAAATAAAATATAGCCGCGATCATTAGTGGTTCCATACTTCTATATGTAGCTCCAGTAACTATTTTAGACGCATACATTATTTCCGCAACACCAATTACAGAAGCCATAGATGACTCTTTTATTACTGCAACAAACTCATTACCTATCGCTGGTAATATATTCTTTATTGCTTGCGGTAATATAATATTAAACATTGCCATTTTACTAGTCATCCCTAAACTTCTAGCTGCCTCCATCTGGCCACTATCTACAGCCTCAATACCACTTCTAATTATTTCTGCTACGTAGGCTGCAGAATTAACTGATAATGCAATAATTGCTGATGTAAATGCACCTAGCTTTATTCCAAAAGCTGTTAATCCAAAGTAAACAATATATACTTGTAAAAGTACTGGTGTACCTCTAACTATCTCGATGTATATATTTGCAATTGCTCTTAATATTATAAATTTTGATTTCTTCATAAAACATAGAATACTTCCTAGTATAACACCAAATATCACGGCTAATAAAGCTATTAATAATGTCCATAATAATCCTTCAATAAACAGTGGAAAATATTCACTTAAAAAATTAAAGCTTAAACCTTTCATACTTACTCTCCTTAAAAATATAGTAAGAGCCTCTTAAAACATTAAGAGACTCTATCATTAATTACTCTCCAACAACTTCACTCTTAGATAGTTTAACTGCATCCTTATAGAATGTATCTATCTTTCCTTCGTCAATTAATCTCTTGATTGTCTTATTTATTTCATCTAATAAAGCTTTTTGATCCTTTGGAACGGCAATTGCGGACCCGCCGCCTGCTTCGTCTTGAACTTTTTCTTCTGCTCTTGCAAGTTCTGGATGAATTACACTTTGAACATCTGCAACAGGTAATTCAACTATAACTGCATCTAAATTTCCTGCAAGTAAATCTTGAATTAATACTGGAACTTCTTCTAGAAATTTAGTTTTTGCATCTGGAATTGTGTTTGCAATATCTGCTTGAATAGAACCAAGTTGAGCCCCTACTTTTAGTCCTTTAAGATCTCCTAGTTTTTTAATTTTAGAAGCATCTTTTTTATTTATTAATATTCCTTGCTCCGCCTCAAAATAAATATCTGAAAAATCTACTATTTCTTTTCTCTTTTCATCCGGTGATAACCCAGATAATCCTATATCAACTTGTCCAGCATTAACTGCTGTACATATACCCTTAAACTCCATTTCTTCAACTTTAAAGTCAACTCCAATATCTTTAGCTACTTCTTTTAGAATCTCTAAATCCATTCCAACCATCTTTTTCTTACCATTTTCCATAACAAAAAATTCATATGGAGCATAGTCTACACTCATACCGACTGTTAGTTCACCTTTTTCTTTTATTTTTGTTAATGCATCTTTCTCATCTGCATCTTCTCCCCCACATGCAACCATTGAAATTGCCATAGCCCCAACAAGTATTGTAGCAAATAGCTTCTTTAATAATCCTTTTTTCATTTTATGTTGTCCCCCTTTATTTCTAAAACTTATCTTTCATTTACTATGGTATAATTATACACCACACTCTTATATTTATGCAACACCTTTTGCATATTTTTTTAATATTTTTCCATACCATTAAAAGTTTCCCCTTAATATTATGCAAAAAACTTATATTTATACCACTATTCCTTATTTTTGAAGCAACTTTATGCACATCTTGTTTTTTATAAAACTTTTATCACTTTACTCATATAAATCATATATTATATTGATTTGAAAATATAATTTGAGTATAGGAGTAAAGTATGAATTATTCTAAACAAAGAGATTTATTTCCAGGTGGCAACACCTCCAAAGGTTTTTATTCTTTCTATAGGTATATCTTGACACAAGAAGATGCTAACAAAATAATCTGCCTTAAAGGTGGGCCTGGTACAGGTAAATCTTCATTCATGAAAAAGATAGGAGCTTACTTTTTAGATCTTGGCTATTCCCTTGAATACCATCACTGTTCTTCAGATAATAACTCTTTAGATGGTTTAGTAATCAAGGAACTTAACGTAGCTATACTGGATGGAACTTCACCTCACGTTGTAGATCCTATTACTCCAGGGGCTGTAGATGAGATAGTAAACTTAGGAATAGCTCTTAATATGGATGTACTTAGCAAGAACAAAAAAGAACTAATTAGTATTAACAAAGAAATAGGAAAAACCTTCAAGCGAGCATACAGATTTTTAGGAGCAGCAAAAAGTGTTCATGAAGATTGGAGCACTTTGAATTATGAATCCTTAAACTCTTATAAGGTAAATACTTTTATGGATAAAATAAAAGGTGAAATATTAACCTCCTCAAAATCAGGCTTTGGTGGCGAGAGACATTTATTTGGTACGGCTTTTACACCTAATGGAATAGTCACTTACAATAAGGCATTATCCTCTAATATTGATAAATTATATACTTTAAAAGGCGGTCCTGGCTTTGGCAAAACTGATATATTAAGATATATAGGATCTGAAGCTCAAAAGCTAGGCTACTTCGTTGAATATTTACACGATCCTCTAATTCCAGAAAGATTAGAGAATATTATAATTCCAGAAATATCAACTGGAATATTTACAACAAATGAAATAAGCAGACTTTCCTATGATTGCAATGTATATGACATGAAGGACTTATGTTCATCTCAAGCTCTATCTTCTAGAAAATCAGAAGTTGAAAATGATAAAATTTTATTTGATACTCTTATAACTAAGGCTTTGCAATGTATTAAAAAAGCTAAAAGCTTCCATGATGAGCTTGAAAGTTATTATATTAAGGCCATGGATTTTTCTGTAGTTGATGATATATATAAAGATACCTTAAAAAAAATAGAAAAGTATACAAAATAAAAGAGGCGAGGTGGATATTTATTTTTCTTCTTCTGCCACTGCACTCATAGACAGTAAAAAAAGCAGTCTTACGACTGCTTTTTTATTATGGATAATCTATGAAGTGCTCTTGTGCACATAATATATTTAACTAAACTTGGAGTTTCTTCTCCCTCTTCTAGAATTATTACTCCATCAAATTCTAGACCTTTTGCATAATATGCAGGAATTAATACATTTCCTCCATTATAAATTAAATCATCTCTATCAAAGCTCATTATCTTAATTCTTTCTTTTAACAGACCTGATATTTCTGGCATATTTTCTTTATTTTTAGTTATAACTGCTATGCTCTCTAATCCATCTTCTTGATAATCTTCTATTATAGATACAATGGTTTCAATTAAATCTTCCTTTGATGTAGTTTCTTCCTCTATAACAGGTTCTCCCTCTCTAACTAAAGGTATAACCTTATCTTCATTTAAGAATTGACTTGCATATTCCATTATTTGTTGAGTTGATCTATAGCTCTTTAACAAACTAAATTCCTTAACAGCATCTCCAAATACTTCTTCTAGATTTAACATAGCTGGCTCTTCTAACATTGTAATTAGCCTTTGATTACTATCTCCAACTATAGTGTAGCTCTTACATCCTGTAAGCTCCTTTATAAGCTTAAATTGCGTTGTATTATAATCTTGTGCTTCATCAATTACTACATGCTTATATTCTTTCTTACACTTCTTGCCCTCAAGCATAACCATTAAATATAATATCCCTGCTAAATCCATATATCCAAGAGCTTCAGTATTAGTTATTCTTTTATATAGGTTTACTGTATCTTCGTGATTAATCCAAGATTCTAGCTCATCTCTAGAATTCATCACACCTCTAACAATTTCCCTTATTCTTATTCTTCTCTTAAATAAAAGATTGTTCTTTTCAATTTCCAGTTCATCTGGAGATAGCTGTGATATTTCTTCTTTAATCTTAGCTTCTAATTCTCTTACTAATTCATCTCTCTTATCCTTAATCTTAGAAGTAAGTATTCTCTTAATCTTTTCACTTCTTCTAAATAGAGGCATATATCCATAATATTTAGTAAATAATTCTTTAATTTCATCTACAGAAACAATCTCTTCATCAAAGAATCTTACAGGTTGTATTTTAAAATACTCCTCATTCATCTTTTCTAAAGTATCATCTAATAGTTCTGTAAATTTCTTAGAGCTTTTATACTTATATTCTTTAAGAGCTTCTTCATTTCCACTCATTGCTTCTTCTATATATTCAGAGAAACCTTTTACTGGTTCTTCTAAACCTATTTCTGATATAGCAAAGTTTTGGAATGTCATTTGAGTAACTCCACTTTCACCTAAGGTAGGAAGAACTTGACCAATATAATCCATAAATATATCATTAGGTCCAAGTATTAATACCTTATCTCCAAATTGTTTTCTAAAGTTATAAAGTAAATATGAAACTCTATGAAGAGCTATAGTTGTTTTACCTGAACCCGCTACTCCATTTACAACAACAACCTTATCCTTTGGAGCTCTTATTATTTCATCCTGCTCTTCTTGAATTGTCATTACTATATCTTTTAATTTTTCACTTGAATTAGATGTTAAAACCATTTGAAGTATATCATCTTTTACATCTATAGCTGAATCAAATAAACCTTTAAGCTCGCCTTTTTTAACTATTAATTGTCTTCTTCCTAAAAGATTTGCATTTATAGCTCCATTAGGACAATCATAAGTAGTTTCTCCTAATGTACCTTTATAAAATAGTGATGCAACTGGTGCTCTCCAATCTACTATAACAGGGTCATAACTATCTTCTGGTGTTAACCCAAATCTACCAATATAGAATTCCTCAGCTCCCTCATCCTCTTCTGTGAAAGTTATCTTACCAAAGTAAGGAGAATCCTTTAATATAGTAAATTCCTTCAATCTCTTATCTATAGTCTTAAACGCTTCTTCCTTAACATAATTTTCATGGTCAAAGTATTCAATTACCTTATCTTCATCATCTCTATATTCTTCAATTACTTTTTTTCTGTAATCAACTATATAATCTGTTATACTTTTTCTTTTAGATAGATAATTTAAAATTTCATTATTTAAAATCTTAAGTGTCTCCTCTAGTTTTCCTTCTTCCATTATAAACTCTAAATCTTTATTCAAAAAAACACCTCCAAAATAACTAGGCTAAAAAATCACAGAAGTCTATTCTAGGCAACTGTGATTTTTTACTATATATTATTATTCATTATTTGTTTTATCTTCTGCTTCAGTAATATCATCAACTCCAACAACAGTTTCAGTATTTACCTCTTCAACCTTTTCTTTAGCTTCTTCTTTTTTTAGCTCTGGATACTTTTCACATACTATTGCCATGAATTCATCCCCAAATAGAGTTTCCTTCTCTAATAATATCTCAGATATCTTATCCAATAAATCCCTATTGTCTCTTAATAACGCTCTAGCTTTATTATGAGCATCTTTTATTACTTTTAGTATCTCTTCATCTATTATAGTAGAAGTTTCTTCACTACAATTTCTTACTGCTCTACCATCTAAGTATCTATTTTGCATTGATTCAAGGCCCATCATATCAAATCTTTCACTCATACCATACATAGTAACCATACTTCTTGCAGTTTGAGTTGCTCTTTCAATATCATTAGATGCGCCTGTAGATATTAACCCAAATACTTCTTCTTCAGCAGATCTACCACCAAGCATAACCATAATTTGATTCATAAGCTCTTCTTTTGAAATTAAGTATTTTTCCTCTTCAGGAAGTTGCATAGTGTACCCTAAAGCTCCCATAGTTCTAGGCACAATAGTAATCTTATGTACTGGATCTGTCCCTTCTAATAAGGCAGCAACAAGTGCGTGTCCTACTTCATGGAATGCAACAGCTTTCTTTTCCTTATCTGAAAGTATTCTATCCTTCTTTTCTTTACCAGCTATTATAACTTCCACAGCATCCCTTAAGTCCTCTTGTAAAACTGCTTTTCTTCCATGTTTTACAGCTCTTAAAGCAGCTTCATTTATAATATTTGCTAAATCTGCCCCAACTGCACCTGGAGTTCCTTTAGCTATTTCTTTTAAATCAACTTCTGCATCTAAGCATACATTTTTAGCATGTACTCTAAGAATAGCTTCTCTACCTTTAAAATCAGGTCTGTCTACAATTATTCTTCTATCAAATCTTCCTGGTCTTAATAATGCCTTATCTAAAATTTCTGGTCTATTTGTAGCTGCCAGTATTACAATACCTTTAGAAGAATCAAAGCCATCCATTTCAGAAAGTAATTGATTTAGAGTTTGCTCTCTTTCATCATTACTTTGTAGCTGATTATCTCTACTCTTACCTATAGCATCAATTTCATCTATGAATATTATACATGGTGCTTTCGCTTCTGCATCCTTAAATAACTCTCTTACTCTTGATGCACCAACACCAACAAACATTTCTACAAAACTTGAACCTGATAACGAGAAAAACGGTACCTTTGCTTCACCTGCTACAGCTTTAGCAATAAGTGTCTTTCCTGTACCTGGAGGTCCTACTAATAATGCTCCCTTTGGAAGTTTTGCACCTATTTCAGTATATTTAGCTGGACAATTTAAAAAATCAATTACCTCTTCTAATGATTCTTTGGCCTCTTCTTGTCCTGCAACATCTTTAAATGTCACACCAATTTCATTTTCAACATATACCTTAGCATTGTTTTTGCCTATGGAGCCCATTCCTCCACCCATTTTACCCATTCTATTAAAAACCATTTTCCACATAAAGAATAAAAGTAACAGTGGAATTGCCATAGAAATTAAACTCTCTAATAAAACAGATTCCTTTGGATTTGTTCCATAGAATTCTATATCATCTGACTCCTTCAATTCCTTTATTAATTCTTCATCATTAAGATTTACTGTATATAATGTTTTACCTTTATATTCTGAATCTTCACTTGGAGTTATTATTAAATTCTCTTTAGAAATAACTATTTTAGTTATTTGCTTTTTTTGCATTAGTGCTAAGAAATCATTGTATGAAATCTCTTGATTCTTATACATATTTCTTCCATAGCTAACCATGAATAATATTGCTCCAATTAATATAAAATACGTCCAAAAAGACGACTTATTCTTTTTAGGTTCCTTTTCCATACCTATATTCACCTCTTTCGTAAAATTACTTTATACTACCAAAATCCTTAAATGGATATACTTTTATTTGTGCCTTAGCTTCTATATATTTTCCATCAATATATGGATTTATCCACTTTCTAGAATCATGAGATACTGGCCTATTATCTCCTAAGAAGAAGTACTTCCCTTCTGGCACCTCAAATTTCCCATAAAAATGATCATTATTTACTACATAATCCTCTTGTAAAACTTCACCATTTACTGATACTACTCCATCCTCTATATCAATTTTATCCCCTGGAAGACCAATTACTCTTTTAATTAACATATCATCTAATTCTTCTGACCTAAACACAAGTATATCTCCACGTTTTATGTTATCAAGGTTGTATATCCTACTAACAAATAACTGATCATCAACATTTAAAGTAGGAATCATTGAACCTGATGGTATTTCAACTTTAAATATTAAAAATTGCTTAATTAATAAAGCAATTACAAATGCTAGTAAAATTGGTAACACCCAATCTTTTATAAAATTACTCTTTTGATTACTCATTAATCAGCCCACATTCCCTTCATTAAGTTTGAAATTTCTTCTTTTCTTTTTTTAGTTTCTTCTATATCTATACGGAAGTGGCCATCTTTCTTTACCAAACAATCTCCCTCTTTAGCTCCACTTTCTACTAAATACTTCTCTACATTTATTATATCTTCTTCTGGTGTTTCTATTACAAAATAGTCACCCTCTATTCTATCTACTATAAACACTTCTTTCATCTGTCTATATCTTATCCTTCCTTTCCCAAAATTCATATTTTAAGTATAACATATTGAATGTTTTTTATAACCTCTTTACAATATATTTAATAAAAAATAAATATTTTATTATTGTTATTATACCCAATATTTCGACATAAAAAAAAGGCTATATAAAACTTAATATAACCTTTTAATAATTAGCTAATTTATTTCATTTTTTATTAAGTCTTCATAGCTTTCTCTCTTAGCTACTACTCTTGAATTACCTTCCATTGTCATTATTACTGCAGCTTTTGGAATCTTATTATAATTATTAGACATTGAATATCCATAAGCTCCTGTTGACATGATTGCAAGAATATCTCCAGTTTCACAAACTGGTAGCATTGTATCCTTAATTAATATATCTCCTGATTCACAACACTTTCCAGCTATAGTTACCTTTTCAATACAATCTTCATTCATTTTATTGGCTATGCCACATTCATACTTAGCATCATAAAGAGCTGGTCTAATATTATCAACCATACCTCCATCTACTGAAACATACTTTCTTACATTAGGTATATCCTTAATTGCCCCAACTTTGTATAAAGTCAGGCCTGCATTTCCAACTATTGAACGGCCTGGCTCTATAGTCAAAATTGGCTTCTTAATATTTAGATTTTTACATACATAATCAACCTTATTTAAAATAGCTTTACAATATTCTTTTGTTGCTTTAGGTGAATCTGCTTCTGTATAGTATATACCAAATCCCCCACCTAAATCTAACTCATTTATAATATATCCAGTTTCATTTTTTATCTTTTTTATTAAATTAAGCATTACTTCTGCTGCATCTTCAAAAGGTTCTAATTCAAATATTTGAGAACCAATATGGCAATGAAGCCCTGATAAATTTATATTCCCTAGAGATATGGCTTTCTTAATAGCACACATTATAATATCTCCCACTGGCGCAAAACCAAACTTAGAGTCTATTTGACCTGTTTTTATATAATCATGGGTATGAGCTTCTATACCTGGAGTAATTCTTAAATATATATCCTGTACCTTTCCATACTCCTTAGCAAACTTATCAAGATATTCCATCTCATATAAATTATCTACAATAAATCTACCTACACCTAATTTTACACCTAATTCTATCTCATCTAAGGTCTTATTGTTTCCATGAAAATATATTCTTTCCATAGGAATCCCTGCTTTATATGCAGTATATAATTCCCCTCCAGAAACTACATCAAGACATAAGCCCTCTTCTTTTATTAGCTTTGCCATTTCTACTGTTAAAAATGCTTTTCCTGCAAAAGCGACTCTATTTCCATCTTCATCACATTTAAAGTTTTTATAATACTCATTACAGGTATCTCTAAGTAACTTTTCGTCCATTACATATAAAGGCGTTCCATATTCTTTTACTAAATCACTTGCCCTAATGCCCCCAATTATTAACTCCTCATCCTTTACTTCCATGCTTCCAAATAATTTCATACATAAAGCCCCCAATTTTAAAATTAACCTTTTAGAGTAAAAAAAATGTCACAGAATCTTCTGTGACTACTACTAAACAAATCTAAACTTGTTAAAATACATTATGACAATGTACCTTGTAGCTCATCACACTTTGTGACAGTTATATATATATTCTATATATAACCAGAAAAAGCATCTGCAAATGCTATCTCTTCGGCCTAACACCTTTCATTAATCTTCTTCATCTGCCGACTCTGATTAACTACTATTTGCTTTGGCACCTCTACCCTAGGCATATTCTTACTATATTATTTTACTCAAGGTTTAAATTTATGATACCATATTTTTCACTTAATTCAATATTTTTTATCACATTCTTCTAAAATTCTCTATACTTATCCATCAATTCACTCATTATCTCTGCTGTAGTTGGTGGCGTATATGTTATAGCATTTGCTCCTGCTAATATTGTCTCTTTAATACTTTCCCTTGTTGGACCACCTGTAGCTATAACAGGGAATTCTGGAAACTGCTCTTTTATCTTTCTTACTATCTTAGGAGTATTCTTTCCTCCTGATACATTTAAAATTGTAGCTCCTGATTCAATTCTTTCAGCTATATTTTCATATTCTGATACTATTGTAACAACTACAGGTATATCTATAGTTGCTCTTACTTTCCTGACCACTTCATTTGATGTAGGAGAATTTACAACTACACCCATTGCACCTTTAAACTCTGCATCCATAGCAAGATTTACAACTCTTTTCCCTTGAGTTATTCCCCCTCCTACTCCACAAAATACAGGTACATCGGCTGCCATTATTAGCGCTTCAGTAATAAGAGGTTGCGGGGTAAATGGATAAACTGCAATAATAGCATCTGCATTGGTATTTCTTATAATTGCTACATCAGTAGTAAATAATAACGATTTAATTCTCTTGCCAAATATTTTTATTCCTCCGCAATTTCTGATTTCAGGTGGAACTTCTACTACATGATTTCTTAAAGTCCCCTTAATTTCAGGAAGGAATTTGCTCTCTTTCTCCATTCCCTACACTCCCTTTTAATTATTATGTTATTTCCCTAAATATATTATAAGATATTAATTAAATATTTTTATAAAAAATATATTAATTTTATAAATAAAAATAATACTTTTATGTTACTTTACCCAAAAAGAGACCTTAGCTAAACTAAGATCTTATCTTTTTAAAATATCTAATACTTTTTTAATAACTTTTTTTCCTATTACATCTTCATTCATTAATTCTAAAGACTTATTTAGTTTTTCCCAAGAAACAGCTTCAACTTCATCAGATTTGATTATATAACCATCCTTATAAAAGGCCATAAATGTAAGCATCAATAATTCCTTACCTTCTATATATTCAGTCCCTAAGAATCTAACATTATCAATTTTTATTCCAGTTTCCTCAAAAACTTCTCTATGGACTGTATCCTCTGCCTTTTCATCTATACCTATATACCCTGAAATAAGAACTCTAGAATTCTTATAAATATAACTTTGCTTTAATAATAAAACTTCATCATCTTTAATTACAGCCACCATAATACAAGGCTTAGGCACATCAAAGAATAACAAATCATCCTTTACACAATAGGGTACTCCACCTTCATCCCAACTATATTTTTCTTCTAACTTAGCTCCACACTTAGGACAATAAATAAATTTCATAGCTTACCCCCAAATACAATTATACTATTAACTATATCATAGAGAATTTTCTATCACAATATAATATCTAAAGGCTTAAATAAAGTTATACTATCCTCTGTAACCCTGCAAGAATAAGCAAAAATATCCACACCATTTTCATTAGCTAATCTTAAAGCTTCTGCAAACTTAGGATCTGTTTCATCATTAGGAGTAAAGGATACTACATCTTCTATTTGTATTAAAAACAATACCCCAGCTCCTCTACCACTTTTCTTAACTTCTATTAACTCAAGTAAGTGTTTTCTTCCCCTATCAGTTGGTGCATCAGGAAATCTGCATCTTCTTTCTTCTTCTAAAGTTACACCCTTTACTTCTAAATAATATTCTTCTCCATCATCATTAGATAATTTAAAATCAAACCTACTATCTCCAAAAGTTTTCTCACTTAATATATTATTATATTTTTTCAACTTTTCCACAACTCCTAATTGTAATGCTTCTTTTACCACCTTATTAGGAATTTGTGAATCAATACTTATTAACTTATCTCCTTTAAGGGCAGCTATTAAATCATACCTAGTCTTTCTATTTGGATTTAACTCCTCCCTTAGATAAACTGTACATCCTGGAATCAATATTTCTCTGCATCTTCCTGTATTAGGAACATGAACTACAATTTCTTCCCCATCAATTAATACAGATGCATTAAATCTATTTGGTCTTTTTATAAAGCTTGCTTTTATAATTTTCTTATTATATTTCATTTTTCCACCTCATTATCCACATTATCCACAGATTTAATCCACAGTTTTGTGGATTTTGTGTATAGTTATCAACAAAAATTACTATCTATATGTAACAAATTCTAACTGATAATAATTTTTTATGCAATATTCTCTATATTGTTGTAGAAATATCTCTTATTCATATATATTGTGTCCACACTTATACTAATCTTAATCCCCAATTAAAATAAGTTATCCACATTTTTATTCACTTTATCCACACTATAAACAAACCCCTGTATTTATCAGCCTTCTCACTGTTAATAACTTATAATAGTTATACACATCCACTTTTTAATAAAAAATTAAGAAATCTTAACTTTATATTAAACATCATTCACTATCTTGTATTGTATAATACCAAATCATATAATATAGTTATAAAATAACATAGGAGGCTTGGTAATGAACATACAGTTAAAGAAAGGAATCTTAGAACTATGCGTCTTATCAGTACTTTCTAAAAAAGATTGCTATGGCTATGAACTAGTAAACGAAATATCAAAGCATATTTCTATATCTGATGGAACTATATATCCTATTCTTAGAAGGTTAACTAACGAGGGCTACTTCACAACATATTTACAGGAATCTCAAGAAGGACCACCTAGAAAATACTATCGACTTACAGAGTCTGGATATAAAATAAAAAATGAGCTAGAAAGAGAATGGTTAGACTTTCAAAACTCAGTAAACAATATTTTGTTGGGAGGCTTAGAATATGAATAAAATGGAATTTTTTAAAATTCTTGAAGAAGGTTTAATAGATTTTCCTGCTCATGAATTACAAGAAATTTTATATGATTATAAGGAACACTTTTCCAATGCACAATCTGATGGAAAAACAGAAGAAGAAATAATAGAGGAGCTTGGTGACCCCTATACTATAGTAAATCAATATAGAAGTAACTATATTCAAGTTTCCACCACTAATACAGAATATGAAGATACTTATGAAGAAAAAGAAGCTAACAACGAAACATATACTAATTACAATGATGATTCCAATAAAAAATACTCTAATAATAGCACTAATAGCTCATCTAATTCTTTAATCAATATAATTCTAAAAATTTGTATGATTGTTGGTTTGTTAATATTATTTTTCCCTATTGTAATAGCAGGATTAGCAACTGTATTGGGACTTGGAACAGGTTTATTAGCAATACCTTTTGCATTTAGTATCTCAGGAATACTTATGCTTTTAGGAAAATTCGGTTTTACCATTTTAGGATTTGGAGTACCTGCATTCTTTGCTGACTTCCCTACTTCAGTAACTCTTTTAATTACTATAGGTTCAATTTCAGCTACTTTAATATGTTTCATTCTGTTAATTTATCTTATAAAATTTATAATTTTAATAATAAAAAAACTGATGAATAAATTATCAAATAAGGAGGGTATATAATGAAAAACTTTATGTCTAGAAAAATGAAAATTTTTCTTTCTGTTCTTGCTATAATAAGTCTTGCTTCTTATGTATCTGCAGCCATTGTTCTTTATAATAGTGATTTTAAGATATCTAATTATATAAATAAATGGAATGATGATTTTAATTTTAACTGGCATAATTATAAAAATATAGGCTCTTTAGAAAAAGAACTTTCCTCTGATATTAAAACAATAGATATTACAACTTCATCAGTTGATGTAAAAATACAATTTTATGATGGAAATGTTATAAAAATAGATGGTACTTCATATACCTTAGGAGATATTACTATCTCAAATATAGTTAGTGACATCTCTTCGTTAAATAATACATTCAGAGTAAATTTGAATACTAACGGATACAATGATATTAATATAAATATTTACGTTCCTTTAACTTACAAAAATAATATTAAGATCAATTCTATAAGTGGTGACTGCGAAATTACTGGTGGAGATCTTGAAAATGTTACTATTAATTCTAATAGCGGAGAAATTCAACTAAAAAACCTAACTTCAAAAACATTAAAACTTCAAACTACTAGTAATGATATAGATTTATCTGATATAAAGTCACTTGATTCAACCTTAAATACTACAAGTGGTGATATTAAGGTTTCAGTTTCTTCACTAGGGGAACTTTCTTCTTCTACATCTTCTGGAGAAACCGAGTTATACCTTAACAACTTAGGAAACAAATCTACAATATCTTCTACCTCAGGAGAGATAGATTTATATATAAATGAATCTATTGGCTATGCTTTAATATTTAACACTTCATCAGGTAATATTGACAGTGATAGATTAACACCTAACTTTTTAAATAATAATAACTACTCTGTAACTAATGGTGATGGTAGTAAGAAGGTAGATGTAAAAACCACAAGTGGTGAACTCTATGTAAGGTAAAAGGCTCTGAATTAATCAGAGCCTTTTATTTTTATTCTTTATATCTTTTCAATTTTAAATCTCTTCTTATATTATAAATATCCTCTTTGGTAAGTTGTCTATATTTTGTTGCCCATAATAATTCATCCTTCTTTACAAAGACTAATTGTCCATCTTTCTCTTTAGATATATCTCTGCACCAATATTCTAATGAATATCTACAACTACACTCAATTATTATACCGTTCTTTTTATTTTTTCCTATCTTAACATCAAAACATTGCCTTCTTTTTAAATAATTAAAAAATTCCATAGGGGCATCAGCTAACTTTTCTTCACTTATAAATTCATCTAGAAAAATACAATTAGATGTATCTGAAAATGCTCTAAGTTTTATTATATCTATATTATTTGAGAATAAATATTCTTTACAATAGGAATATAAATATAAAGTATATAAATCTAGCTGCATAAACACACCACCCAAAAGATAATTACATTTAAATTATACAATATTTTCCTTAGGTATTCTATACAATTGTCTTTATTTTCTAATTTTTCTGAAAATTTTATTCTTCCCTTAATCTTATAAGTTCATCAGCTACTTTTTCTTGTATTTCTTTTATATCAAAATTCTTTCCAGGACATAACGTATTATAAACATCCTTATGCCCCTCAGATTCTTCAATGTTATATTTTATTATCATATCTGCTGAGAGTTTTACTAATGAATTCATTTGTTTATATGTAATAGATTCATCTTCAAAATTTCCTTCTAAACATATACCTATACTATCTCTGTTCCTCCCTTTAGCATGAGCACCTATCATTTCTTCTTTTCTACCTCTATATATTGTTCCATCTTTTCTAATATAAAAATGATATCCTATACCACTCCATCCCCTTTGTAAGTGCATATCATGTATTTGCTCTGAAGACAAGTTAGAGGACGCTGAATGATGATAAATAATATATTTAGGTTTATTTCCTAGTTCAACCCCATCTCCCCAATTGTAGTCTATACTTTGAATATTTAGTTCCTTTTCATAATCTTTTCTTATATCCCTTAACTCTTCTAATCCATATCTCCCTTTTCCCATATTATATAAATAATCAACTTTATTATTAGAATGTCCATAAATTATAATACCTATAATGGATATTATTAATAGAAGCGAAACTATATAAGTTCTTTTTCTTCTCCTTTTCATTATCCTTTGGTAATCTATTCTTTTTGTTTCTAGCTGTTCCATAATAGCTCCTCCATCCCTATGTAAAATTACACCATATATATTTTACAACAAATGTAAATATTCTTCATACCCTTTCTTTTTCATTTCTTCTTTAGGTATAAACTTTAAAGCTGCAGAATTAATACAATATCTTAGTCCACCTAACTCTTCAGGACCATCACAAAATACATGTCCTAAATGTGCATCTCCAGTTTTACTTCTAACCTCTGTTCTAACCATTCCATGACTTCTATCTACTTTTTCATTAATCAGCTTTCTATCTATAGGCTTTGAAAACGCAGGCCATCCACACCCTGAATTAAATTTATCAGTAGAAATAAATAGTGGCTCTCCTGTAGTTATATCCACATATATCCCCTCTTCATAATTATCATTATATCTATTTCTAAAGGGATATTCAGTACCATTCTCTTGTGTTACCCTATACTCTTCATCTGATAAAACCTTTTTAAGCTCTTCCTTACTCTTTTTTCTATATTTATTAGTCATTATTTCTCCTCCTTACCTTTTCTCTAATTTATTATCTGTTTTTATGAATTTTTTATTATATTACACAAAAACTATAGTGGGTGATTTTTATGTATAAGTATATGTTTATTTATTCTGCTTTTTCAGCTATTTTGACTGCTTTACCTTTTTATTTTGAAAATTTGTGGCCTATTACTTTTATCAGTCTTACTCCACTTCTATATTACTTAATAAAAAATAAGCTCTCTAAGCTAAATGCTTTCTTGTATGGTTTTACATATGGCTTTATCTTTTATTTATTAGGAGTTCATTGGCTATGGTCTCTATATCCACTGACTAACTTTGGATTTAATAAATTATCAAGTTTTTTTATTATCCTTGGTTGTTGGTTGTTTATAAGTATATATGAAGGAGCTTTGTTTTCTCTAATAAGCTTTATATTAAATATATTAAATTTAGGTTTACTTCAGAAAGCTATTTATATAGCAAGCTTATGGACTTTTTTAGAGTGGTTTCAAGGTTTAGGCCCATTAGGGTTCTCTTGGTTTCCTCTTTCTCTCCCTCTAACTAACTGTCCATTCCTTATACAGATAGCATCCGTATTGGGAAGCTTATTTATTTCCTTTTTTATAGTTTTTATAAACTGTATTTTTTCAATAATTATACTTAATAAAAATACTAGAAAAAAATCTTTGATAATATTATGTATATCGCTAGTTCTTATTATCATAGGCAACTATATATGTTTAAACATAGGAAATAATAAATATACCACTATTGACTATTCTATTATTCAAGGTAATATATCTTCTTATAATAAAATTGAAGAAAACTTTGTTAAAGAAAACTTAGATACATACATATCTTTAACTAATAAATCTTTTGAAGATAATCCTAACATTGATTTAGTTATGTGGCCAGAAACAGCTGTACCAATATATTTGAATAAAAATGAGTATGTATATAATTTATATAAAGAAATTGCAATAAAAAATAAATCTAATTTACTCCTAGGAGCTTTTACATTTTCTGATTTTAAAAAGTATAATGCTTTATATTGCTTTAATCCTGATGGAAATATTTCAGGCATATATAGAAAAGGACACTTAGTCCCTTTAGGGGAATTTATTCCTTTCTCAAATATGATATTTAAAACCTTTCCTAAATTAAAAGAATTAAAGGCTTTTTCAGATAACTTACAGGGAGATGAAAGCACTCCTACAATAAAAACTAGTTTCGGAACAATAGGACCATTTATTTGTTTCGAATCCATTTTTTCTGATATACCTAAAAGCGAAATTAAAAAGGGAGCTCAAATATTATGTGTAGCCACCAATGATTCATGGTTTAAAGAATCAAAACAACTTGAACAACATCTTAGACATTCTGTATTACGTGCAATCGAATTTAATAGATATATACTTACTTCTGCAAATACAGGAATATCTGCCGTTATAGATAATAAAGGTAGAATATTAAATACAGTTCCACAATCTACTTCGGGATATATCACTGGAACCGCAAACTTAATTGATAACAGAACATTATATTCTTATTGGGGGAACATACCTATACTAACTTTCTGTATTTTTATAATATCTTTTCAATTCTTAAAAAGTAAAAATCTATACAAAAAGTGTTGAGCCATTTTCATAGCTCAACACTTTTCTTAAATTTATTTTATTTTTCTTCTATCCCATAAAGATACGCTCCATACTCTGGAGTATATAAAGGAGTTTTTAATCTCCCCTTTTTATTCATATATTTCATAATTGGTGTCTTTATTAGCTCTTCTGACTTAAATACACCACCAATATAGGAAACAGGTACATTATCTTCCTTAAAGTCAATCAAAAGTAAATTAATTAATTCAGCAATTTCTTTTCCTGCATCATTAAATATTGAAATAGCCACTTCATCATTTTTTTCTGCTGCCTTTGAACAAGTTAATGAAAACTTAGCAATCTCTTCTCTCTTGAATTTAAGCTTCTCATTAACATAAGAAATTAACTCATAAGGATCACCAAAGCCACATTCCTTCATAACTATATTATATAGTTCTCCTTTAGGTAGTCTTCCATCAGCTTCTTTTGAAAAAGCATTTAATGTTTTATTACCTATCCAATAAGCACTACCTTCATCACCTATGCTGAATCCCCAGCCACCTGATCTTTTAGTCTTGCCTTTATTAATAGAGAATGCGATAGATCCAGTCCCTGCTATTACTACTATTCCATCCTTCCCACCTAGAGCACCCTTCATTGCAATTTCAACATCATTATGTAATAAGTACTTAATACCATTGCATGCTTTTTCTACTGAACTTTCTATATTTGCTCTTATTTCAGGGTTTTTACCATAGCCTGCTAATCCAAAAGAAACTATTAAATCCTCCTTTTCAATCTCTACTGGAGAATTTTCTAATATATTATTAATTCCTTCCTTAATAACACTATATAATCCTTCATATCCAACCTGCATAAAGTGGCAAGTACCTAAAATCACCTTATATAGTACATCTCCTTCATGGTTAAATAATGAAAATAATGTTTTTGTACCGCCTGCATCTACTCCAATATAGTACATATTTACCTCCTATACACTCTGAAAGCTAAACTTTTGCCATGGCTTTATTTCTTTCAAAATAAATACCTCATCTTCTATAATATGACCAACTACATTACTCCTACCACTATTCTCCATTTCATTTAATACTATCTGTAATTCTCCGGCATAGTGTCCATATTCACTACTTTCAATTATTATATCTCCTGGCTTTAAAATATCTGGAGTATTAAACTTTCTAAACTCATGATTCTTATACTTAACTCTACTTTGAGTGGAACGTATCATATTGTCACTCTTATCTCCCCTATTAAAATGTAATTCATCTAAAATTATCTTTTTTTCTATTTCCGGAAGATTATCAACCAAATTTACGTTAAAAGTAACCATATCCCTACGTATTTTTGACAATTCATTTATTTCCTCTTTCGTTGGATAACAATTAGAAATTACTATATCATCAATACAACCTAAAGCAATTAAATGCTTAGCTTGTACCTGAATTGGTAAAGTTCTATGAATCTCTAAAGTAGGTAATCCATCTGTTACAGGCCAAGGCCCAAAAGCCTCATTACTTTGTGAAGTAATGAATGCTGCTGTTCTTAACCCATACTTTTTAAATCTAGCTGTGCAATCTAAAAAATGTTGTAAGTTTAATCCACTATACCTATGAGGATAAAAATTATGACAAGCAATTAAATTATACTTATTAGGCATATAGTCCATTATAGTATCAATATAATTTGTATTGTTACTCATATTTATCTCAATCTTCAACCCTTGAGGATTGAAAGTCATAATTGATTCTTCACTTCCACTATAACCTGCATCTAAACGTACTCCATCTGCTCCTATTTCTTTAAAAAAGGTTAAATCATTATAACTAATCCCTAACTTTGTAAACACCTTTGGACTTACATCTACTATTATTTCAAATCCTTTCTTTGAGGCATATTCATTTATACTTTTAAAAGTTTTTTTAATATTTTCTTTATCTTCTTCTGCTGAAAGAAGACATGAAAAAATTCTGCTAAAGCCTGCTTCATGTGCTTCATCTATATATTTTAATATTCTTTCTTTAGTAGACTTCTCTGGATAAATCGAAATTCCTAACTTACGCATGTTTTATTCTCCTCGTAAAATATTCTATTATCATATAATTTAAAAAATGGATAATATACAATTACTGATATTATTATTTGTATAGCACATAAAATAATAGCTGATATATCTCCACCTGTAGATACGAAAGCCCCTATTGGAGCTGGAAGTACCCACGGTACTAATATAAATGGAGCATTTACTAATCCACTATTCATAGCAAACCAAGCTACTGTTCCAGATATAAGTGGTGCTATTAAAAATGGTATCATCATATTCTTATTACATGATATAGGTGTACCAAATATTACTCCCTCATTTATATTAAACAAGGATGATATAAATGTACTCTTTCCGATTTCTTTAAGATGATTACTCTTAGATAGGTATCTCATCAAAAGTACAAGTCCTATAGTACATCCAGAGCCCCCCACCCATATAAACCATTGATAAAATATTTCATTAGCTATATAAGGACAAGTAAATCCATTTATTTGGGCAAAGGCATTTAAGAATATCATTTGAAACCAAAAAGGCCTAATTAATGTGCCTATTACAGCTACTCCATGTATACCTAGAATCCAAAACAAACAAGTAATTACTACTATTAATACCATACCAAAATATGATCCTATAAAATTCATTACTACAGTTAATATATTACTTATAGGTGTAATCCAATTAAAGGATAATAAATTCGCAAATATAGTTATTATCATAACTACTAGAAAAATAGAAATCATTCCATCTAAGTATTCTATAGCAGCTACGGGAACTTCTTTAAAACTTAATTTCTTTAGACTTATCTTAGAAAACAATCTATACAATTCTACAGATATAATTGAAATTATAATGGTAGGAAAATATGATAAAAATAAATATTCATATATATTCATATATATTTCCCCAAAATTAATATATTGAATAAACAAAATTAAAGTGGTAGAAAAAATGGATATAAATCCAACTTTTTTCCCATCAAGTCCATAAGAAATACTTAATTCCGATCCTATTCCATATGAAATATAGATAAATAATATAGCATTGAAAAGAAAATATGGAAGCACTAAAGCTACCTTATTATCTTGTATAAAACCACTATTAAATCTCATTCCTAAAGAAGCAATTAATAAAAATGTACCTAATACTGTTAATAATGGCATTGCGCCTATTATTGCCATCTTTATAGCCTTTAAATGTCTTTGCCCAGATAAAAACATTATGGGTGTTGATAGTTTCTCGTTTAACTTTTCTGCTAATTCATTCATTTAATTTCCTCCTACAAAAGGACAGTCACATATAGATCCCAGTACAACCTTTTCCCTTGCTCCTGTAGCACTTGGTACATTAGAAAAACTTCTATGTATTGTTTCATTTCCTAATATAATAAAAGCAATGGCCTCTTTTGCATCACTTGAATATCCTTCTTCCTCTTGAGTTACCACTTGAATTTCTGGTAATAATTCTCTTAAATATCTTAGTAATGTATAGTTATGTGCACCGCCGCCACCTATAATAACTTTATTAATAACATGCTTTTTTAAGATAAAATTCTTATAATTTTCTGCTATAGATTTCGCTGTAAACATAGTTACCGTCGAAACAATATCTTCCTTTTTAATAGAATTAAATTTCTTAAGTAACTTTTCTACATATTGTTCTCCAAACTCTTCCCTACCTGTTGTTTTAGGTGGAATAGCACTTATATAAGGATTAGACATCATAAACTCCAGCATCTCTTCATTTACACTACCTATAGCTGAAGTTTCTCCATTTAAATCATATCTTTTATTGAATAGTCTAAGCATTACCTCATCAATAATCATATTACCTGGTCCAGTATCAAAGGCGTAAATTTCATCAACTCCTACATTCTTAGGAATCACTGTTACATTACCTATTCCTCCTATGTTTTGAAGAAGCACCCCTTCTCCCTTGCTTCCATAAAGTATATACTCACTAAATGGTACGAGTGGAGCTCCCTCCCCTCCAGCTGCCATATCCATAACTCTAAAGTTTGAAATTACTTTTTTTCCGGTTTCATAGGCTATGATAGCGCTTTCCCCTATCTGTAAAGTAGACGGAATCACATCCTTACCTTTCCTTGGAACATGATAAATAGTCTGTCCATGACTAGCTATAAAATCCAATTTTGATATATCAAAGTTACTTTCTTCACATATCTTCTTAACACAGTCCGCAAATAAATATCCCAATTTAAAATTTAAGCTACATATTAATCTCACATTAGAATACTCTAAACTACATGCCATTTTTATTTCTTTTTTTATATCATCTGGAATTACATAAGTATTAAATCCTATCATCTCTATTCTTGTATCTAAACCACTTCCATTTACTTTTACTAGAGCAGCATCTACGCCATCTAAGGAAGTACCTGACATTAAGCCTACAGCATACATATACTTTACCTCCTATTCGAAAAAAGACTGTATAAAAATACAGTCTTTTTAATTATTAATTATTTATAGCCTTCTTAACAAAGCCTTTACTTGCATTTAATCTCTTAACTGCCTCTTCTTTGCTACAATCTAATAACACCATTATTATAGCTACCTTACATTCTCTATCTGACTCCTCAAATTTAATGCTTGCTGTTTCATAGGTACACCCTGTAGCCTCCATTATAATTCTTTTAGACCTTTCAATAAGCTTTAAATTTGTAGCTTTCATATCTACCATTAGGTTTTGATATGTTTTTCCTATACCTACCATACTAGCTGTAGAAAGCATATTCAATACTAACTTTTGAGCTGTTCCTGCCTTTAATCTTGTGGACCCAGTTATTACTTCCGGCCCAACTTCAACTTCAATAGCAATATCAGCAATTTTTCCTACTTCACTATTAGGGTTACAACTTAAGCTTACAGTAAATGCTCCAATTTCCTTTGCTTTTTCTAATGCACCTATAGTATGAGGAGTTCTGCCACTAGCAGCTATTCCAACTACTACATCATTGCTTTTAACCCCCGCATCTACTATATCTTTTGCTCCTTGTTCCTTTTCGTCTTCAGCACCCTCTTTGGCCTTAACAAAAGCACTTGGACCTCCTGCTATTAATCCAATTACCTCAGTGGTAGTCCCAAATGTAGGAGGACATTCTACTGCATCAAGCACTCCTAAACGTCCACTTGTACCAGACCCTATATATATTAACCTTCCATTATTATTTAATGCCTCTATAATATGTTTCACAGCTTCTTCTATTTCAGGAAGTGCTTTTTTAACGCTCTCGGCAACTGTAGAGTCCTCTTCATTCATTACTTTTAAAAAGCTACAAATGCTCATTTCGTCGAGTCCCATAGTTTTCTGATTTCTTTTTTCTGTGATTAAATGAGTGATTTTTACTTCTGACATTGGGAACCTCCTTAGTTTTCTATTCTCTTATATATTTATGCTCTAAATTCTAACGAATCTAATTTTTGTCTTGTAATCCAAATATTCTAGTAAATCTACATATTCAGGATGTATAAAACCAATAATATTAACTCTGGCATCAGCTTCAAAATCTTTTTTAAGTAATTGAATCTCTCCACAATATCTACCTATAAGCTCATTATCTATAGTTATAGAGCCTCTTCTACGGAATCCATTATTATATGGTCTGATTCCAGATGTTCTTGGTGTAATTAAACGTAAAACTGATTCCGAGAAATCTTTACGACAAGTATATTCTTCTTTATATAAATACTCATACTCTTTTTCAAAATGAGCTTTTATAGTTATTACTTTATCTTCTATATATCTATTTATATATTCTAATGTTTCTATCTTAGCTTTACTGTCTCCTATTAATACATCATCTACTCCACAGTTCTTGATTAATTCTACAGCAGCAACGTATGGATGAACTTGACGATGTCTTTCTACAGTAGGCAACCCTTCATATAATGGAAAACGCTTTAAATCATCTCCTGGTACAAAAGCTTGTACTTTTAAACCATATTCCTTAAATACCCTATTCTTCTCTTTAAAATAATCTAATCCAAGTCCTGTATTATTTCTAGGATAAAAATTATGAGTTAGGGAAATATTTGTAAAATCTACTTGAGCTTCTTTTGCCTCTTTTAAATATTCTTCATTAACAACACTTGCATTTAGCATTAATTTAAAATTTTTTGATAGCTCCTTTATAGTATCAAAGTCATCAAATCCATAATCTAGTCTTAATGCCTTAAATCCTAACTCTTTTAATTTCTTATAATCCTTAGGTGGAACATTCAACTTTTCAAAAGTTACTGGAGATACATCGGGAACTATTTCTAAATCTAGACTTCTACAAGTTTCTAAAAATATTGGCATCTTTTTATCTAATTCCGAATAATCTTCCTCTGGAATATGAAGTGATGTAAAAATGTATTTTGCACCTATCTTTGCTGCTTTTTCAAGATAATCATAATCTAAATCTTGAAAGTAAACTGAGATTCCTAACATATTCTCCTCCTACTATTTACCATCTATTGGTAATAATTCATCCTTTAAATCATTCTTTTCCATAGCTTTTACGAATGGCCAGAATACAACTGCTAATATAACCCATGTTGCTATAACAAAAAGTGCTGCTGCAAAACTACCATTAGTAGATAAGAATGCTTTTATTGGGGCTGGTGTTATCCATGGTACTGTTAAGACTGGTACTGGTAAAATACCTGTTGATACTAACACAACTGCTACAACTGCAATTACCATATAACTTAAAACAAATGGAATCATCATTAATGGATTCATAACTATTGGTAATCCAAAGATTAATGGTTCCCCAATATTAAATAAAGCCGCTGGTAATGATAATACTCCTAATGCTTTAATACGTTTTGACTTAGAGAAACACATAATAGCTGATAAAGGTGCTAGCCCTATCCAAATATAGTTGTCATAAAATACACCACTAAATAAATGTGGTAATGATTCACCAGCAGCCATAGCAGCTTGGTTAGCAACATTCATTTGAGTCCAAATTGGTGATGCAACAGAACCTACTACGTTACCTCCATGTATACCAACTGACCAAAGTATACGATTTAAGAAGCTGGATGTCATTACTGTAGCTACACTATCACCTGCGCTTACTAGCGGTTGGAATGCATTCATAATGATTTGTGGTAAATTAATATTAAGTACAACTCTAATTACCCACCAGAAAGTAACTATTAATAGTGATGGTATTAAAGCTACAAAAGCTTGTGCAACCATTGGAGGAACTCCTTCTGGCATCTTTATAACTAACTTTTTACGCACAAAGAAACGATATAATTCAGCAGTAACAATTGCAATTATAAGTGCTGCAAATACTCCCTTAGGCCCTAAGAAATCTGTAGGAACCCCTGCAAAAGTTCCTGGATCTTTACCTTCAATAAAAGTTTTTACAGTTTGAGCTGGAACTATTAAAAAGAAACATGCAACTGAAAGAATTACTGGTCCTAAAATATCATTGTTTTCACCATTTTTATTGTAATACTCTATAGTTGCGAAAGCAGCTGATATTACTACAAATAAACCTATGAATGATGTACCAACTCCTGATGCTGCTGCAAACTTAGCTGAAAAAGTTCCAATAAAATCTTTATATCCTTGTACAGGGAATGATGCAAGTAATAAGAATAATGACCCAACAATTAGTAATCCTGTAAAAGTAATAAAAGTTCTTTGAATAATTTGAACATATCTCATTTGAGAAAATTTTATTAGTGGTGGTGCTATCTTTTCCTCAATGAATCTTGTTAATTTTTCCATGTATATTACCTCTCTCTCTTTATATTTGTAATCTATTACAATAATAAGTCTATCACACTAAAAATATTATTTCAATATTTTTTTATATTTTTTGAAATAATATTTTATAAACACTAAAAATTAAGGAGGAAGTCTCAATAAAACTTCCTCCTTTAACAATGTTTTTATATTAGCTAAATAATATTTTCATTATCTTTTCATGTATTTTCTTACGCTCTTCAATTATCTTAATATTTTCTCTTGTAGGATGCACCCTATTACTAAGTACTATTATTGAAATTTTATTTCCTTTATCAATCAACAATGATGTTCCTGTAAACCCAGTATGAAAGATAGATTCACTAGAGTTCATTGTACTAAATGGACTCCTTACATCAAAAGTAAGATAACCTAATCCTCTATTAATTTCTCCAATAGGAGTTTGTCTCTTAAATAATGATTCTACTGATTTCTCACTTAAAATTCTTTTTTTATTATATTCGCCTCCATTCAAAATCATCCTTGCAAACTTACTCATATCATCTATATCTGAAAAGATTCCTGCATGACCTGAAACTCCCCCCATTAAATAAGCCTTCCTATCGTGAACCTCTCCCCTTAATATCTTACGAAAATGTGGAGAATTTTCTGTTGGTGCACATCTATCAACTAATTTACTATCTGGTAGATAAGAAGTATCATCCATATTTAATGGGGTAAATATAAATTCCTTGGATACTATATCCAGAGGCTTCCCTACTATCTCTTCAATTATGAATCCAAGCAATATAAATCCTATATCCGAATATAAAACTTTTGTGTTTTTTTCATATATTGAATCACAATAATATATTTTCCTTCTTATTGTCTCTTTATCTGCACTTAAATCTAATTTTATATCAGCTGGTAATCCACTAGTATGAGTCAATAAATCAAAAATATTTATATTTTTATTTTTAAATTCTGGAATTACATCTTTTACAAGAGTATCTAACTTTAATTTTCCAATATCTATCAGTTTCATAGTCAATGTCGTAGTAACTAATACTTTTGTTAAAGACGCTATGTCGTAAATAGTATCAATACCATTTAATTCCTCTTTCGGTAAAATTGATTTTTTCCCTACCGAAAATAAATATTCATCATCGTCTAATAAGATAGCAACATTTGCTCCGGGAAATACTCCTCTAGAGCAACAATCCTCAATAATAAATTTAATCTCTCTTTTTTGATCTTCTCTCATTTAAATACCCCTCTTGAAATTTTATTTTACTTATATTATCTTTATATTGATATTTTATGTCAAGGTTGGTAAACTATATTTATAACTAAGAATATTAATATTAAAAAGAGAGGATGATTATAAATGATAGTTGTAAACAGTGCAATAATGCAAGATAAGCTAAAAAAATTAATTGAATCTATTGATTCTCCAAAATTTACTTTTATAAAAAAAGAAGGTATAAAACTTTGTTTTTCATGCGATCTTGAAGATGATGAAGCTGCTATAGCAGTAGCAAAAAAAGCTATTAAATCAGATCCTATAGCTTCAACCCTACTAATCTCAGTAAAATCAGAAGCTTAATTTTATATTATATATAATAAAAATCCAAAAGAATTCATTTATATAAATAAATTCTTTTGGATTTTTTATAATATATCACTTTATTTTTCCTATTATTTCTCGAGTTTTAACTATCTGCTTTTTAGTTATTCCTATATCTTGTTTAGCAATTCCTAAGTACAATAAGTCAGTTAAAATCAGAGACGCCATTCTTGATGATATAGCTCCTATCCTTAATTCTTTTTCTTCACTTGGTATATGTAAAACTAACTCTGATGCCTTAACCAAAGGACTATTACTAAATTGAGTTATTGCTATTGTTTTTGCTCCAACTTCTTTTGCATAAAACATAGCTTCGTTTATCTCCTTTGTATTTCCACTATAGCTTATTGCTATAGCAACATCATCTTTATTTATATGTACAGCTGATGCCAATTGAATATGCGTGTCTGTATGATGAATAACATTCCTATTAATTCTCGATAGTTTCTGTTGGAAATCGTTGCATACAATTCCCGATGTACCAACACCAAATAGATAAATATTCTTACATCCAATTAAATACTCTATTGCTTTCTCTAAATTACTATAATTTATTAGATTATAAGTTTTTTGTAAAGTTTGATAATTTAAACTTAGTGTTTTATCTACTAAAGCCTTAACATCATCATCTTCTTTAATAACTTCATCAAAATATTGATTTGGCTCACTATTATCTTTTGCCAATTCAACCTTTAACTCAGTAAATCCTTTATACCCTACTTTTTTAGAAAACCTAATTACTGCAGCAGCTGATGTTTCTACTCTATCCGCAAACTCTTGAGCACTCAGCATAACCACTTCATTTTTATTATTTAAAATATATTCTGCTAATTTTTCTTCTGTGCCTGTAAAACTCCCCATACCCTCTTTTATCTTATATATGCAGCTCATTTTCTCCCCTCCTTATGTTAATTGTAAAATTTCATATATATCTTTGTCAACGCGAAATTTTATTTCACCATTAACTTATCCACTTATCTCCATAATACTTTATTCCAACAGCCCCAAGGGGAGCAGTAACTATTATAGATAAAACAGCAATAGCTAATATTAAATTTCCTGAAGCTACCCCTGATGCAAGTGGCACCGCCCCCATAGCTGCTTGAACTGTTGCTTTGGGCATAAATGAGATTATACAAAATATCTTTTCTTTGAAATTAAGGTTACTTCCCATAAGAGAAATATATACACCTATGCTTCTTGCTACTAACCCTATAAATAAAACCAATAATCCTAATAGCCCAGAGTGTACAATTACCTTAACATCTACTTGCGCACCAACCAATACAAATAAAAGTATTTCTGCAAAAACCCATACCTTATTAAACTTTTCAGATATCCTGTTTGCTACCTTAGGATATTTATCTAACAATATAAAGCCTACTACCATAACTCCTAATAAACTAGCTATAGGCACTCTGTTTTTAAATATATCTTCTAAACTAGTTAAAAACATACCTGATGCAAGTATTATTAACGTCTTTTCTGTATCTCTTAGGTGGAATTTCTTAAATATCCCTATTAATAATAGTGCTATTAATATCCCAATTCCCCCTCCTAGTAATATAGAAATAGGTATACTAAGTAACTTTCCCGAAATACTAATATTACTTCCTCCATATAACCCTAAAAAGGTTGAAAATATAGTTATTGCAAATACATCATCTATAGATGATGCTGCTAAAATTATAGTTGGAACACCATTTTCCCTTCCTTTTCCTTTATTTATTAACTCTAACATTTGAGGTACTACAACTGCAGGAGAAACCGCTGCTATTATAAAACCTAACATTCCAGCCTCAATAAAGGATATATTTAATATATACTTGCTAACAAAGGCAATAGTAAACCCTTCAATTACACAAGGAAGAAAGCTCATTTTTAAAGCTGTCTTCCCTACTTTTTTTAATGTGCTTCTATTAATTCCAAGACCAGCTCTTAAAAGTATAACTATTAATGCTATCTTTCTTAAATCTGGTGATATAGTAAGTATATCATTGCTAATTAAATTCAACATATTAGGACCAACTATAATTCCTAATATAAGCATACCTAATAATCCTGGCAATTTTATAGACTTGAATAGCTTATTAAATATAAGCCCTAATGTAATAATTACTGCTAAACTTAGTATCATACTTTAACCTCCATATAATTTTTGACAATAAAAAAACCTACAAAATATAGACTTCAATCTATACTTTGTAGGAGTCATTAGCATAAAGCATTTAATGGCGAACTCCATCGCCCTTATTATTCCAACTTATTTTATCATTTATTATATTATATGTCTACTAAAGAGCCCACTTTTTATCTCCCGTAAAATTTACATTCATCCACTTATCTAACTTTATACCAGCCATATTTTTATAAACTCTTTCTCTTACTTTATCCATTTCTTCAAGCTCATTTAGTGTTGATTCCTCATTAAACACAAAATCAATTTCAATTCTTAATTCTCTTCCAACTTTACTTACCCTTGTAATAGAATCTTCAAAATTATAATCCTCTTCAATATCTTTTACAATTGTATATATCTTATTATTTATATCATCGTCAGCATTAACATTTACAATCTCTTTAAAACTATTTATTAGTGTTACTACAGGAACTCTGATAAATATTACAGATGATATTATAACCATAAACGGATCCACATATATTGTTAAATATGATAAAGAAGTTTTAGATAAAATAAATGATACCATAAATCCAACAAGAACTGCTGCACTTAAAATTGTATCCATAAGCCATTGGTTACTTTCCGCATTCAAAAGGTCAGATGATAATTTTTTCCCCTTCCTATCTATTACAAAATATACAATGGCACAACCTACAGTAGATATTATTGAATACCATAATGCCATATTAGTATCTACAGGATTGCCTCCTGCCATCACTTCTTTCACTGCATTAATAAAAGTTGTACTACACATTATAATTAACACTATAGATTTAAAAGCTACAGTTATTGGCTCTAACATACCTTTTCCAAAAGGAAACTTTTCAAAATCATTTTTACTTATATAATTAGTTATCCATAATGCTAGAATAGATAAAAATAAACTAATAAATGAGTATAATCCATCAAACATAATCATGCTTGACTTTATTACTATTCCCCATCCTAATCCTAATGCAGCGAAAAACAAACAGCCTAAGGCTGAAAACTTCAGCATGTTTTTTTCCACTTTCATATTATTCACCTCAATTAATAATCGCTAATTCTATTATACCGTTACAATTTTTCAGGCACAACTGACTAAAACTAGTTAAATACGACACTAATATAGGGTGATATGAATTGTTACATTAATTGTAAATAACATATTAGTACCTTTTTTATATTGAATAAGTACATATTTACATCAATATTCACCATTAGCTAAATAATAGATATTCAATTTTATCAGCCAAAGTAATATTATTAATATTCCATTCTCTATCCATATATTCTTTATATTCTATTCTCTTATTAATACCTTTTATAAATTCTCTAAACTCATTATCTAACCATGGTGCTGTCCAAGCACCAGACCTACATACATGCAATGTATTTACCTGTACTTGTGGCTCTAATTCATCAATTTCTTTATATAATATATCAAAGCTTTCGTTTATTTCCTTAAAATATTCCTCTTTTTCACTTGTGTATGGACTTAATATAATATTTCCTCTTCTCACTTCTCCTTCATTAAGAAGTTTACCTAACCAATTTGCACAATTAACTTCATAATTAAGACTTTCTAAACCTCCATATCCTAAGTCAGTATGAGAATCAAAGTTATACACTTCTTCACACTTAGTTATTTTAGCTAAATCATAAGCTATTTTATGGGAATCAGAAACTATTATTTTATCTATAGTATTTAAATTAAAATATTTACTTATTTTTGTCCAAAAATTATTCTTCTCTTTTCCAACAACCATTCTTTTAGTTATATCTATACCACATTGTTTTTTCTCTAAATATAATTTATACCAATGCTTGTCTATATTTCTCCTATTCTCTAGATAAGATAAATTAAAATAACCTACATATGGCATAAAATAATCCCAATCTATAGTCAAGAGCGCCTTCATAATAATCACATTCTCCTTATACTTATAAAACATTTCTTACCCTCATTATATACTTCCTATATATTCCAATCAAATATATATTGTAACACTACCTCAATAATTTACATAGTATATACAAGTAAAACCTTTAAAGAGGATTAGGAGGAGAACCAATGAGAGATTTATGCGAATGCAGTGGTTTTGAGAGAAATTGCTGTTGCGAAAATAATAGTCAAGATCCATGTTCAACCATAGGAAATATCCAAAACGATTTATGTGATATGAAAGCTAACCTAGCAGAAATAAAGGCTAACTTGCTCAACCTTGTTAGAATTATGTGCATTTGCAATGGATGCATTTGTGATGAAGAACAAGAGTTATTATTAGCTATTGAAAGAGGAGTGAATGATGCTACTTCTACACTTGCTCAAACAAGAAAAAATATCAACTCTTTAAACAATGATATTTGCTAATTAAATAATTTAACTGATATATGTCAAAATTAATTTATTATTTTTGACATATATCAGCACATTTATCTCTTTAATTACAAAAACAATAACCTTAACACCCTATTATTCATACTATATATTGAATAATATTAGGAGGTTATACCTATGGATAAAAACATGTTTGATTGTCGTACAAGCTCAGATGAATTATCTTCATTATTTGAATCTCAAACTTGCCCTCAAAAACCTTGTGTTGACCCAGTAACTAAAGAATTAAGTACTTTATCTGAAGAATTATGTGATATGAGAGTTACTTTAGCAGAAACAAAAGCTAATTTATTATTTCTAACTCAAGTTTTATGTAATTCAGGATGTATAAATGAAACTGAAAAATTCCTTCTATTATCTTTAGATAAGCAAGTTAAAGGTCTAAACTGTCATGTAGCAGATTCTCGTTGTGCAGTTGATCGTCTATATGATTTATTACACTAATTGAAAAATAAAATATTAGTGGATAATAAAAAGTAGTCTAATTTTAATTAGACTACTTTTTGCTATCATAATGCTTCTTTAAATAAAACCTTAGATAATTAAGGCTTTAGGATTACCTTTATGCAGTTATCCAATTTTTCATCAAATATACTATAAGCGTGTTTTCCTTCATCTAAGCTTAATTTATGTGTAATTATATCTGTGGCATCAAACTTACCACTTTTTATTAAATCTAAAATAGGATCTACGTATCTTTGAGCTGGACATTGCCCCATCTTTAAAGTAACATTTCTCGCATAAAAATCACCTAAAGGAAACATATTATATCTTGCTCCATAAACTCCTACAAAGACAACAGTACCACACTTTCTAACTGCTTGAGTAGCAATTTCTATAGCTGATTTTGATCCACCTTGAAGCTTAAACATAGTTTCTACTTTTTCTATATTAGACGCTTTTCCATCCATTCCTACACAATCTAAAACCACATCTGCACCACCATGAGTAATTTCTTTTATATATTCTCCCGTATTATCATGTTCTTCAAAATTTATAACCTCAACACCTTTGTATGAAGCTGCATGTTCTAACCTATAACTTATATGATCTACTGCTATAACTCTTTTAGCTCCTCTAAAAATAGCCCACTTTATTGATAGCAACCCTACAGGACCACAACCTAACACAACAACTGTATCCCCAGGTTTTACTCCTCCAATTTCTGCGCCCCAATATGAAGTAGGTAAAATATCAGTTAAAAATAGCACTTGCTCATCCTCAAGCTCCTCTGGAATAACCTTAGGTCCAACATTAGCATATGGAACTCTTATATATTCTGCTTGCCCTCCTGCATATCCACCATAAGTATTACTATATCCAAATAAACCACCAACCTCGCCATTTGAATTGGAGTTATCACATTGACTATATTGTTCATGTTCACAAAAATAGCAATGCCCACAAGCTACAGGAAACGGGATTATAACTCTATCATTTTTCTTTACTTTTGTTACTCCACTACCTACTTCTTCTACTATTCCCATAGTTTCGTGGCCTAATACAAATCCACTTGGCATATTGGGAATCATTCCATGAATTAGGTGAAGATCTGATCCACAAATGGCTGTTGATGTTACCTTAACAACTATATCGTCTTCCTTTTCAATTTTAGGATCTTCAACTTTTTCAACCTCAACATCTCTTTTTCCTCTATAAACTATTGCTTTCATACGTACCCTCCTTAATCTAACTTGTGTTTATTTTTACCAACTAAGGAATGTATTATGTATATAAAACAAAAAAGGACATATACAAAATGTCCTTTTTACATTATTTCCTCATCCTTAACAGTCCTTGACAAGTAAAGCTACGTTCTCAATATGAGCTGTTTGTGGAAACATATCTACAGGCTGTACTTCAATAGTCTTATATCCTTGTTCCTCTAATATCTTTAAATCTCTGCCTAAAGTACTTGGATCACAAGATACATAAACAACCCTCTCTGGTCTAGTCTTACCAATAGCTTCTAGTAATTTTATATCGCATCCTTTTCTTGGTGGGTCAACAACTATTACATCAGCTTCAATTCCTTTACTAATTAACTCTGGAATAACCTCCTCTGATTTCCCCACAAAAAATTCTGCATTATTTACACTATTTAACTTTGCATTTTCTTTAGCATTAACTATAGCTGGCTCTATTATTTCAACCCCATAAACCATCTTTGCTTTTTGCGATAAAAATAAAGTTATTGTTCCTGTACCACAATATGCATCAAATACAACCTCTTCACCGCTTAAATTTGCAAATTCAAGTGTTTTGTTATATAGCACTTCAGTTTGTATTGGATTAACCTGAAAGAATGATAAAGGAGATATATTAAACTTAAAGTCCCCTATGTAATCCTGAATTGTATCTGACCCATATAAATTTATACACTCTGTACCTAATATTACATTTGTATTCTTACTATTTATATTTAAAACAATACTCTTTATTTCTTTAATATTTTCAATAATTAACCTCTTAAATTCCTCTATATGAGGTATGTCTTTTTTAGTTGCAACTAAAACAACCATAACCTCTTTAGTTTTAAATCCTCTCCTAATCATGATATGCCTTAATATACCATTAGGATTGAACTCTCCATCTATAGTTACTGGCTCTAAGTTATACTTTTTTATCCATTGCTTTGTTAATATTGCTACTTTATCAGCTACCTCATCTTGAATTAAACAAGTATCTATATCTATAATATTGTGACTTCTCGGTGCATAAAAACCAACTACAACCTCACCATTTACTTTTCCAATTGGTAGTTGTACTTTATTTCTATATCTATATGGATTAGTATCCATCCCTAAAGGATAACTTACTATATCTTCTGATAAACCACCAATCTTACTTATACAATCTTTAACTCTTTCCCACTTAAAATCTAATTGTTTTTTATAACTCATGTGCTGTATAGAACATCCACCACATCTTTTGTAATATGTACACTTCTCCACTTCTCTATCTAATGATGGTGCTATTATTTCTTCTATTTTTCCATAAGCATAATTTTTTTTAACTTTAATTATCTTAACTCTAACCTTTTCTTCAGTAAGTGCTCCCGAAATAAATATTGGATAACTATCTATCTTTGCTATCCCTTCTCCTTCATATCCTTGAGCTACTATATCTAAAACATATTCTTTATTCTTTTCAACCACAAAAATCACCTTTCGTTTACCTAATTCCAATAAATTATATCATATAATAATAGCTCAAGTCCTTTATTATTCAACAAATGTTTCACATAAGGTTTCTCTTGGTTCTGAAGCTTTATCTCCTCTTATTGCTATATCTAAAGCTTCGCACTTTCCATTTCCATTGTAAAAACAACGAATAGCATGACACCCTACATTAGGACTCATTTTTATCTCATCATTTGAAGAAAAAATTTGCATAAGCTCTCCCATATAATTAGTATTTGTAACTGCTGCTGTAAATTGTTCACCTATTGAATCTTCTCTAAAGCTACTACAAAATGTTTCTGTGCTAGTATTTGCATCAGTTCCTTCTACTAATATATTTTCTGCTTCACACAAACCTCCTTCATTATGAACACAAGTCCTGGCTGTACAACTTAATCTTGTCATAATAATCTCCTCCAAATAAAATAAATTTCATTTATGCTATAGAATAGTATGCTCTTTTATATAAGAATTTATTTATTTTTTCATATGCTTATCTATAAAACGGTTATTCTATCAGTATTATGGCAAATAGATTTCTTTTAGAATTTATTAAATAAAAATTTATTCATCTACTCATCTTTACTATGCACATTTATTTCTTTATATATTTATATATTTATATATTGGGGGGCTAATAGTTCATTAGCCAAAAAATCTATTCAACACCGCATTTTTACTATAACTTCTTAAGAACTTATATTTTTTCATATAAAATTTTTCAATGTAAAAAGATTACTCTCCCAATCTTTTTTCATATATCTATTCTTTTTCTATGGATAAAATATTGCAGCCCCTTTTGTATTGACTATAAGTATACAGCCTCCTGCTCATATTCATATTTCTTTACACTTTTATTAAAGAACTAATCTACAAAAATAATACCTTTTTAAAATAAAACAACTAGATTAGAATTTTAATAAGCAAAGATATTAAGAAGATTTATATAAAAATGTTGGGATATTTATTTTGCTCGTTCAGTCGCAAGCTTCAAGTAGACTATATATCAATCGATTTTTTTCGCCCATATACATTTGCAAAGCTTGCCTGTGAAAAATCTCGCATGTACATATATTTTATTTTTATCCTTTAGGAACTAATAAGCTTTAGTAACATCAAAATACTGAAGTTATCCATAATTTAATTGAAGCTATAGTTTCCTAAAAAATAAAAAAAGCACCCTTTCGGGTGCAGATACAGAATCAGTTGCCATTTAATTCCATATTTCAATTATGCCTAACTTCTGCTGATATTATACATTATATCCTAATATATGGATGGCTATTTGTAAACTTTTTGTTAATATTAACTATTTGTATTAAAAAATAATAATACCTTTGATTTATAACTAATTAAAATTTTATGCTTTTCTAGAAGTTAAAAAAACAGAGCATTGATAATTTCAATGCTCTATTTTATATATTATTCTACTACGCTTATCTTCATTAAGTTAGTAGCTCCAACCTTATCAACTGGAACTCCAGCAGCTATAACTACTGTTTCACCCTTATTAACGAATCCATTCTTTTCAGCTATTTCAACTGACTTATCCATCATTTCATCTGTAGATTCTACTCTATCAGCAACTATTGGATATACTCCCCATGAGAATGCTAATGACTTAGCAACCTTTTCACATGGTGTTACAGCAATAATTGGACATTCTGGTCTACATTGAGAAATTCTTCTAGCAGTTGCACCACTTTGAGTTGAAGAAATTATAGCTGATGCTTGTAATTCATTTGCAGCATTACATGCAGCTCTTGAAATAACCCCTCCAATAGCTGGTATATGTTTCTTAGCTTGTGATACAGCTATTTCATAATCTAATTGCTTTTCTGTTTCTGTAGCAATTCTAGACATTGTTTGAACAGCTTCTACTGGGTAAGTACCGTTAGCACTTTCTCCTGATAACATTATAGCATCTGTACCATCTAAAATAGCATTAGCTACGTCTGAAACTTCTGCTCTTGTTGGTCTTGGGTTTCTAATCATTGAATCTAGCATTTGAGTTGCAGTTATTACTGGCTTACCTACTGCATTACACTTTTCAATAATCATCTTTTGAACTGCAGGTACTTTTTCTATTGGAATTTCAACACCTAGGTCTCCTCTAGCAACCATTATTGCATCAGAAACTTCTAAGATTGAATCAATGTTATCTACACCTTCTTGGTTTTCGATCTTTGAACAGATCATGATGTGTTCTCCACCATTTTTGTTTAATAACTCTCTTATTGCAACAACGTCAGCAGCTTTTCTGATGAAAGATGCAGCAATCATTGTTACTCCAATTTCACAACCGAACTTTAAGTCTGCTTCATCTTTAGCAGTTAAAGCTGGTAGCTTAATTGATACTCCAGGAACATTAACTCCCTTATGAGTTCCAACTAATCCAGTATTGTTAACAACACAGTGAACCTTATTTCCTTCTACAGACTTAACAGTTAATCCAACTAAACCATCATCTATAAGAATAGTGTCTCCTGCTTTAACATCGTTAGCTAATCCTGCATAAGTTACTGAGCACTTTGTTGTATCTCCAATAACTTCTTCACCTGCATATATAGTAAAGTCTGTACCTAATTGTAATTCAACTTTGTTTGGTTCAAACTTACCTGTTCTTATTTCAGGTCCTTTTGTATCTAAAATAATAGCAATTTCCTTATTGTACTTCTTAGCTAATTCTTTAACTTTATTAATTCTTCCAGCATGTTCTTCATGATCTCCATGTGAGAAGTTATGTCTTGAAGCATTCATACCTGCTTCTATAATCTTCGATAATACCTCTTCGTTTTCACTAGCTGGTCCTATAGTACATACCATTTTAGTTTTTCTCATGTAAATAACACTCCTCTTTAATATTTTTTCCTCTATTAATATTAAAATATAAAATATTAACTAATTATTTTGATAAGACTTCTGCAATATCGTATAACTTTTCGTCAAACTTTCTTTCTATTGCTAATGCTTCGTCTATATCGTCATCGATTATTTCGTTATTTCTTATACCAATAACTCTTGAAGTCTTCCCTTCCATTAGTACCTCTACAGCTTTCGCACCCATTTTTGATGCTAAAACTCTATCATAAGCACTTGGGCTTCCACCTCTTTGAATATGTCCTAAAATAGTAGCTCTTGTTTCTATTCCAGTAACATCTTCTACTTCTTTTGCTAATTCAAAAGCTCCACCTATTCCTTCTGCTAAAAGTACTAAGTTGTGCATTTTTCCATTAGCTTTTCCTTCAAGAATTGTTCTGCATAATTCATTTTTATCGAAATCTTTTTCTGGAACAACTATAGCTTCTGCTCCTCCTGCAAGTCCTGCATATAATGCAAGGTCTCCACAATGTCTTCCCATTACTTCTACTATTGAAACTCTTTCATGAGAAGTGGATGTATCTCTTATTTTATTTATTGCGTCTAATACTGTGTTTAATGCTGTGTCAAATCCTATTGTATAATCTGTGTAAGCTAAATCGTTGTCTATTGTTCCTGGTAATCCTACTGTTTTTACTCCTAACTTAGATAAAAGCTTGGCTCCTGTAAAAGATCCATCTCCTCCAATTACTACCAAAGCATCTACTCCATAAGCTTGAAGTATCTTAACAGCCTTTTTTCTAACCTCTTCTTGTTTAAACTCTGCACATCTTGCTGTTCTAAGGATTGTACCACCTCTTTGGATTATATCTGATACAGAGGTTCTATTCATGTTGAATAACTCACCATTTATTAACCCTGCATATCCTCTTTGAACTCCCATTACTTCTAATCCGTTAGCTAACGCTGTTCTTACTACGGCTCTTATAGCAGCATTCATGCCTGGTGCATCGCCACCACTTGTTAAAATAGCTATCTTCTTCATATTTGTTCCTCCTTACACACCACCGGGACTGCTTAAGTCCCACACATACTAAATTTAACCACATATTAATGACCGTATTTAATTGTACAAAAGTTTTGTCTTTTTATCAATGCAATTAACTCAACTTTTCATACTTAGTTTATAGAATTTTGTCGTTTTATCTAAATTTACAATACTATTATACCCTAGCAAAGCTTAATTTATAAACCTTTTTAAAATATTTCACGATTTGATTTTTGTAATATTTTTCATTTGCATTTTTGTTAATATCACTATAAATTTTCAACATTTAATTATAAATCCACTACTTTTATTATTACTTTTTTAACATTTTATCTTTATATTATACTTTAACATTAAAAAAAGCCATATTAGCACAAAATTTTAATGCTAATACAGCTTTTTAGACTATCCTTCTATAAGTTTAACATTTTCTTCTCCGAAGTGATTTTTTAAATTTTCTATAACTTCATCATCTTCATTTATCCATTTATCTTTAGATAATCTATAATTTTGCCTTTTTTCTGCATCAAATAAATATATAGGAGTATTTCCCAAGTAATCTCCTATGATATTTTTTATAACATTACTAGCTTCTCTTATTGCCCCTTTATCCTTAACTCTTATATAAAGTTTGTTACCATTAATTTTTTCTAATCCCTCTATGTTTTCACATATAATTTTAGGTAACTCATCTTCCTTTATACTTACTCTACCTTTTAATTTTACTAAGGTATCCTCTTTTATTATATCTCTAAGTCTATCTAGAGCTTTAGGGAACACTATTACTTCTATAGTACCAGTTAAGTCCTCCAACTTTAAGAAAGCCATCATGGTGTTGTTTCTTGTTACTTTTTGATTAACTTCTGTTAGTATACCACCAACTATTACTGTATCATTATCATTAATTATAGGTTCTTCACTAATCATGCTTTCATCTAACTCGGCATTTATACTCTCTAAAAATATTTCATATGATTTTTCTATAGTTTCAATGGTAGTTGATGTCTGTAACTTTAAGCTTTGTTTATATTCATCTAATGGATGACCTGATAAATATAAGCCTGTCATCTCCTTCTCCATCAAAAGAATATGTCTTTTATCAAACTCTTTTATATTTGGAAAAACAATCTTTGGAATATCAATAGCGTCCTCAGCTAAGCCAAAAAGACTCATTTGACCATCAATATTTCTCTTTCTTTCATTAGATGCACCATCCATAACTTTTTCAAATACAGCCAATAGTCTTGATCTAAATACTTTAAATCCATCTAATGCACCTGCTTTAATTAAGCTTTCTATAGCTCTTTTATTAACTGCTGTAAGATCAATTTTATCTATTAAATCTTCTAAGGATGTGAATTTTCCTTTTTCTTTTCTTGATTTAACTATACTTTCTACAACGTTCCACCCTACATTCTTAATAGCTGCTAAGCCAAATCTAATACTATCACCTTTAACAGTAAACTTTGAATAGCTCTCATTTATGTCTGGTGGTAAAACTTGAATTCCTTGACTTTCTGCAAACTTTATATAATTAGATACTTTTTCTGCTGTACCCATAACAGAATTAAGCATGGCTGCTATAGTTTCAACTGGATAATATCTCATTAAATAAGCCGTTTGATATCCTACTACAGCATAAGCAGCAGCATGACTCTTATTAAATGCATAAGATGCAAAATCCATCATTGTATCAAAAATCTTATTACCTGCTTCTTCACTAATTCCATTTCTAACACAGCCTGGAACTTCAACATAACCATTTTCATCTGTTATTCCATATATAAAGTTCTTTCTTTCCTCTTCCATTACCTTATGTTTCTTCTTAGACATGGCTCTTCTAACCATATCACTTCTACCCATAGAATATCCGCCAAGCTTTCTAACTATCTCCATAACTTGTTCTTGATATACCATTACTCCATATGTAACATCTAATATATCTTCAAGTTCTGGCACTATATAATTAACTTTATCAGGATTATTCTTACACTCAACATATCTTGGTATTTCTGACATTGGACCTGGTCTATATAACGAAATTCCCGCAATTATATCCTCTAAACTATCTGGTTTTAATTCCTTCATAAAGGAAGTCATACCTGCTGATTCTAACTGGAATACACCTGCTGTTTTCCCTTCACCAAGCATCTTATAAACTTTTTCATCTTCAAAATTTATTTTATCTAAATCAATATCTACCCCTTGGTTCTCTTTTATCATCTTTACTGCATCATTCATTACAGTTAATGTTCTAAGCCCAAGGAAATCCATTTTTAATAGCCCCAATTCTTCTAAAGTTGTCATACCAAACTGAGTTACTATCATTTCTTCATTCTTTTGTAGTGGTACATATTCAACTAATGGCTTTGATGCAATTACTACACCAGCTGCATGAGTTGAAGAGTGCCTTGGAAGTCCTTCTAAGTCTTTACTAACATCTATAAGAGCTCTTACCCTATCATTAGTGTCATATTCATTCTTAAGCTCTGGGTTTAACTCTAATGCTTTATCTATTGTAATTCCAAGCATAGTAGGAATCATTTTAGATATTTTATCTACTTCTGCATAAGGATAATTCATTGCTCTTCCTACATCTCTTATACATGCTCTTGGTGCCATTGTTCCAAATGTTATAATCTGCGAAACATTATCTACTCCATACTTTTCTACAACATAGTCTATAACTTCTTGTCTTCTTTCATAACAGAAGTCAGAATCTATATCTGGCATACTTACTCTTTCAGGGTTTAAGAATCTTTCAAATAGTAAGCTATATTTTATAGGGTCTATTTTAGTTATCCCAAGAGTATATGCTACTATAGATCCAGCTGCTGATCCTCTTCCTGGACCTGTTGGTATTCCATTTTCATTAGAGAATCTTATAAAATCCCAAACGATTAAGAAATAATCAACATACCCCATTTGTTTAATAATACCAAGCTCATATTCTAATCTATCCACATATTCTTTAGCTTTTTTACTTTTATCCACAATTAAATTAACATCTTGGTAATTTAATTCTTTATTTCTTAAGCTTTCAAATACATCATATCTTTCTATTAAACCTTTATAGCATGTTTCTTTTAAATACTCATATGGATCAGTTCCTTCTGGAAGTGGAAACTTTGGCAACTTAGATTCATGAAATTTGTAATCATAATTACACTCTTCAGCAATCTTTATAGTATTCTCTAAAGCTTCTGGTATGTACGAAAACATATCCCACATTTCTTCTGGGGATTTAAGATAAAATTGATCTGAAGGATATCGTCTTCTATTTTCATCTTCTACTGTTTTACCTGTTTGAATACACATTAATATATCATGTGATTTTGAATCCTTTTGATTTATGTAATGTACATCATTTGTAGCAACTAAAGGTATTCCTGTCTCTTTAGATATTTTTATGTTAGTTTCATTTACTTTTCTCTGTTCATCCATTCCATGATTTTGAAGTTCTAAATAAAACCCCTCTTTAAATATATCCTTATATAATAATGCAATCTCTTTTGCCTTATCATAATTATCTTTTAATATATTACTTTGTACCTCTCCACCTAAACAAGCACTTAAAGCTATAATCCCCTCACTATGCTTTTTTAGATATTCGTGGTCAACTCTTGGTTTGTAATAAAAACCATCTATAGATGCCTGTGAAACAATCTTCATTAAATTTTGATATCCAACTTCATTCTTCACAAGAAGTACTAAATGGTTAGTTGAATTTTCTTTATCCACTTGCTTTATATACATTGATTTGCTTGCAACATATACTTCACATCCTAGGATAGGCTTTATACCTTGATCTACAGCTTGCTTATAGAATTCCACACAACCATACATAACTCCATGGTCGGTGATAGCTATGCTATCCATGCCCAATTCCTTAGCTCGCTTTATAATTTTAGAAACCTTTCCCGAACCATCTAATAAACTATATTCCGTATGAAGATGAAGGTGGCAGAATTTCTTTTCCCCCACACTTTCACTTCCTTTCTATTCACTAGCTCTTAATTCTTCAGCTATTTTTTCAATTTTTCTTAATCTATGATTTACTCCTGACTTTCCAACTGGTGGATCTAACATTTCTCCAAGTTCTTTTAAAGATTCATCAGGATAATTTAGTCTTAATTCTGCAATTTCCCTTAAATTCTTAGGAAGTCTTTGTAAACCTATTTGTGATTGAATAAGTTTTATACTTTCCACTTGCCTTACAGCTGCATTAACTGTCTTAGATAAATTAGCAGTTTCACAATTAACCAATCTATTTACGTTATTTCTCATTTCCTTCATTATTCTTATATTTTCAAGTTCTAGAAGACAAGAATGAGCCCCAATTATATTAAGTAAATCTACAATTTGCTCCCCTTCTTTTATATAAATGATATAAGAATTTTTTCTTTGGATAACTTTTGAATTTAATCCATAACTATTTATAAGTTTTGACAAGTCTACTGCATATTCTTCGCTATGAGTTACAAATTCTAGATGATATGTCTTCTCTGGATTGCTTATACTACCACCGCCAATAAAAGCACCTCTTATATAAGCTCTTCTTTCTTCATCATCCTTTACCATTTCATCCTCTATCCTATAGTTAATACTCATAACGCCATCAATTTCTCGTAATATACCCGTTTCCTTAAGAAGATTTCTCACACCCATCTCTTCATCAATAACAACCATATATATATTATTCTTTTTTAGAGAATTACTCTTTTTAACCATTAACTTAGAATGTATATTAAAATTATCTTTTAATAATGTAAATATTAATCTCGCACTCCCAGGATTCTCTGTAGTTATTCTAAATGTTATACCTTTTCCACTAAATCCTATAGTTCCACTTACCTTCATAATTGCAGATATTTGTGCTAATGCTTCAGACTTCGTTATATCTACATATCTACAAATTTCTCCTTTTACTTTTGATGAAAATGACATATGGTATTTCTCCTTTTATCTAAAAAACTATTATTTTATAATATTTAATTATAACATAAATTAATACTATAAACGACATAAGAAAAGAACTACCTTTACTTGGTAGTTCTTACAATCCAATGTCCTTATTAATTTTTTCTCTATCCTTAATTCTTTGTGATAAATACATATACTCAATAATTTTCTTTCTATCATACAATAACTTTTTCTCCATTATTGTATCAGCTAAAATCTCTGCAAGCTTATCTGCATTATGCTTAACAGTTCCATTTTTTATTTTTATTAAATCATCACAAATAACTTCTACACTTAAATCTTTTAATTTATCTATATCTAACTTAGCCAATGTAGAACCTTCTTCTAAATATCTACTTTTTATTTCTTCAGATATTTCTCCACTGTTAGCTATTACATAATCAACGATCTCTTTACCACCATATTTTTTTATTATTTTAACATGATCAGATACATCAAAATTATCTGTTTCTCCTGGTTGAGTCATTATATTTGAAACATATATTTTTATAGCATCACTCTTTCTTACACTATTGCTAATCTTTTTTACTAAAAGGTTAGGAATTATACTAGTATATAAGCTTCCAGGACCTATTACAATTGCATCTGCTTCTTTTATAGCATCTAAAGCGTCCTTTAAAGGCTCTGCATTTTCTGGATTTATCATAAGCTTTTTTATTTTAGACTTTTGATTTAATGCCTCAACAGGAATTTGTGATTCTCCTATAACCTTATTTCCATTTTCAAGTATTGCTTCAAGTTGCATATCGTCTAAAGTTACAGGTAAAACTTTTCCTGTAACCGCTAATACCGAACTCATCTTTTGAACTGCATCTTCAAAATTATCTGATATACCATCCATAGCAGCTAAAAATAAATTACCAAAGCTTTGTCCTTTCAAGGTTCCATCTTTAAATCTATATTGCAATAAATCTTCCATAAGAGGTTCTGTATCTGCCAATGCTAATATACAGTTTCTTATATCTCCTGGTGGTAGAATTCCCAAGTCTTCTCTTAATGTTCCCGAGCCTCCCCCATCATCTCCTACAGTAACAATGGCCGTAATATTAGATGTATAATACTTAAGTCCTCTTAACATTGTAGACAAACCAGTTCCTCCACCAATTACTACAATTTTAGGACCCCTTACAAGTAATCTTTTTTCATAAATCATACTTTCAATTTTTTTACTGTCTAATGAAACTTTAATATACCCTTTATTAACAAGTACAATTATTGACTTCATTGCCTCTGTAACCGAAATATATATTACAAATAAACCTGATAAGTTTAAAAATATATAAAACATTTTATAGTAAAAATCATAAAGTCTCTTTGTAACTAATTCTGTAAAACCAAAGGCTATTAATAATATACCAAATACCCCAAATACAACCCATCTCTTAACCTTAATTCCAGGCTTTAACCAGTCTGAAAACCTCATAGTTTCTTTACTCCTTTATGTAGGTCTTCACTGATATCTCTATGTTCTATTCTTGAGTCAAAGCTATCATTAAGTAATTGTTCATGTATTGCATTAGCTATTGCAACTGAACGATGTCTTCCACCTGTACATCCAATAGATACTATAAGTTGTCTTTTCCCCTCTTTTATATAATTAGGTATTAAAAATCTTAACATATCTTCTAATTTTTCAATAAAGCCTTGGGTTTCTTTTTGATCTAACACATATTTTTTTACTGGTTCATCACTACCAGAATACTTCTTTAATTCTGGTATATAGAATGGATTGGGAATAAACCTAACATCAAACACCAAGTCAGAATCTACAGGAATACCATATTTAAAACCAAAGCTTAATATAGTTATAGATAACTGCTTCTCTGGTGATTTAACATCTCCATAATACTCATTTATCTTTTCTCTTAAATCTCTTATAGCGTATTTTGAAGTATCTATTATAATATCTGCTCTATCTTTTACTTCCCTTAACTTATTTCGTTCTTCACTAATACCTGTTAATACTCTTCCTTGCGGTGCTAGAGGATGGCTTCTTCTAGCTTCTTTAAATCTTTTCACTAGAATTTCATCAGAAGCATCTAGAAATAATATTTCGTATTTAAACTCACTAGATTTTAAATACATTAATGATTCAAATAAATCATCAAAGAATACGCCTCCTCTTATATCTATAACCAAAGCCACCTTTTCAATATTACCAGAGTTACATGCTTCTGCAAATTTAGGAATAAGCCTTGGTGGTAAATTGTCTACACAAAAATAGCCCATATCTTCTAAGCTTTTAGTAGCTTCAGTTTTTCCTGCTCCTGATAATCCTGTAACTATTACAAATCTCATACTTTACCTCCTACTAAACCTTACTATTTACACCTATTATATCACACATCAAATGGTATTAACCTATAATAACTGCACAAAACATTTATTTAACAAAAGGTGTATTAGAATGAGAAAGTCATTCCAATACACCTTTCAAAAAGAAGATTTCACCTACTTAAATTTCTTTTCGTAAACATTGTAAGCTATCACTGCTAACGCAGAGCAACCAATTAGTATTGCACTTAAACAACCTACTGTCATAGCCAATCCTCCTACTTAATGTTAAGATAGGCCCCTTTAATGTATCAACTATATATTAAAGGAGGTGCTCTATAGATTTATAACATTCTAGATTGACCACAAATGAAATCTTCCTTATTCATTTTACTTTTATATACTTAATAATAGAACTCTTTAATTAATACTCTTTTCTTTTTATCTTCTCATCTATACTAGAATTTAAACTACTCCATCTTGTTGAAGCAATTATAATTAATATTAATCCTATAAATGAGCCAACTCTTCCTGCAAAATAAATAAGACCTGCACAAACAAAACATGCTATTGCCAATAAAATCATCCCATTACCAAAATCACTTGCCACCTTATCCCTATTTTTTATCTTTCTTAACCTTTCTTCATTAATAGAAGAAATAGAATCTATTTTCTTAGATACCTTAATTCTCAATCCAAACATTAATAAACCTAACCCTATAATTGCAAATATAATAACACCAATCATTTATATCTCCCCTTCCTTTATTTAACTATTATATCACTTGCATTTAATCATTTAAATAAAAAAGGTGGGAGATATTTATTTTCCTTGTTCTATCCTAAGGTCCAAGTCACATTAAAACAAATATCTCCCACTAATACTAAATGTAAAGAAATAAAGAGAGCCTATCCAAAGGCTCCCTTTATCTATATTTCCCTCTATTTGTCTTCTCCAATTATTCTTACTTCAGTATGAAGTTCCACTCCAAATTGCTTTTTAACTTCATTTTGAACATGGGCTATTAAATTTAATACATCTTCTGCTGTTGCACCATCTTTATTGATAACAAAACCAGAATGTTTTTCAGATACAGCAGCTCCTCCTAGTGATGCTCCCTTTAATCCTGCATCTTGAATAAGTTTACCTGCAAAATATCCCTCTGGTCTCTTAAACGTACTACCTGCTGATGGATATTCTAAAGGCTGTTTAGACTCTCTTTTTTCTGTAAGTTCATTAACTCTTTCTCGTATCTTTTCTTTATCTCCCTTAGTCAACTCAAAAGTTGCACTTATTACTACTAAATTATCCTTCATAACTTTAGATGTTCTATATCCTAGTTCAAGTTCTTCTTTAGATAATACCTTTATGTTTCCATCCCTATCTAACACTTCAGCTTCTTTTATTACATTCTTAATTTCACCATCATAAGCTCCAGCATTCATAAATACAGCACCACCTACAGAACCAGGGATACCACATGCAAATTCAAATCCTGTCAAAGAATTTTCTACTGCCTTCTTAGATACATCTTCTAAAAGAGTACCACTACTAGCCTTTATTATATTACCATTTACTTCTATAGATAATAAATTGCTTAATTTTATAACTACTCCTCTAATTCCACCATCTTTAACTAACAAGTTAGAACCATTTCCTATTATAAAATAAGGAATATTTTCGTTCTTACATATTTTTAAAGTTTCCACTACTTGGCTTACCTTTGATGGAATCAATAATATATCCACTGGTCCACCAACCTTAAAATGAATATGATTGCTCATATTTTCATCTATCTTTATCTCAGAATCATCATATATCTTCTTAAAACTATCTATATACTTTAAATATTGATTCATACTACGCTCCTTAAAAGTATTCTCAAAAATAATCTTTAAATAGTATAAAATAATATCAACTATTTAACAAGTTACAACTTCTTAACCTTATATTTTTTTATTATATCATATTAAGTATAAAATGTTACTTCTGATTGAAATAAGAATATATACTTTCAGCAGTTCTTCTATCTATTGTTGGCGTTTCTAATAATTCTTCTATAGTTGCTTTCTTTATATTATCCACGTTTCCAAACTTAGTTAGCAAGGCAATTCTTCTCTTCTCCCCAACATTAGGTATATCTTCTAATACTGAATGTAATGTTCTTTTATCTCTTAATGTTCTATGATATGTAATAGCAAACCTATGGACCTCATCTTGTATCCTTCTAATTAGTTGCATCAAATTAGAATTTCTATTTATTATAATTTCTTTATTATTATATATAATACCTCTTGTTTGGTGTTTATCATCCTTAACTAACCCACAAACATTTATATCTATATTTAATTCATTTAATACCTCTAATGCAACATTAACTTGACCTTTTCCACCATCCATCATAATCAAATCTGGAAAACTAGAAAACTTTCCCTTAGAAAAATCCAAATTTCTTTCTTGAATTTCCCTTATCTCCCTTAAACCATGCTCAAACCTTCTTGTTAATATTTCCCTCATACTATTATAATCATTAGCACCTTTTACAGTTTTTATTCTAAACTTTCTATAATCACTGCTTTTTGCTTTACCTTCTTCAAACACTATCATAGTTCCTACAGAATCTACACCTTGTATATTTGATATATCATATGCTTCAATTCTAAAAGGAGGTTCTTCTAAATTTAAAACTTCTTGAAGTTCACCTACAGAAACTCTATTAATTTCTTTCTCTTTTAATATTTTATCTTTGAATTGCTCCAAGGTTAGTTTCGCATTATCCCTAACCATTTGTAATAAATCTTTCTTTTCACCTTTTTGTGGTACCTTTATCCAAACCTTAGATTCTCTTTTTATAGTTAAAAATTCTTCTAATAGCTCTAAATCCTCTACTACAGGGACATAAATATTTTTAGCAATTTTTCCTGCTCCAGAATAAAAATTAATTATAAACTGACTTATTATTGTCTCATCACTTTCATCAGCTGTATTTTCTAACATAAAATGTTCTCTGCCAGTTATCTTACCATCTCTAAGGAAGAATACTTGAACACATGTGTCTTTTTCATCTTTATATAAATTAATGAAATCTTCATCCCCCTCAGTAACCCTAAACATTTTTTGCTTTTCAACTAAATTTTCAATAGCTAAAATTTTATCTCTAAGAGATGCAGCCTTCTCAAACTTCAGCTCCATAGATGCTTCTTGCATTTCATCTTTTAACTTCTTAAGTATACTTTTATCTTTACCATTTAAAATATCTAAAACTTCATCAATTATTTTATTATAATCCTCTTTTGATATATATCCACCACATGGTGACATACATCTTTTTATGTGATAATTCAAACAAGGCCTTGTAGGAGCCTCTCCTTCAACAATATTCTTCTTACAGGTTCTTATAGGAAATATCTTTCTAATTAGGTTAATGGTCTCATATACTGCAGTTACATTTGTATAAGGCCCAAAATATTTATTTCCATCTCTCACAAAGTTTCTCGTAACAAACACCCTAGGAAAATCTTCATTCGTTGTAATCTTTATAAATGGATAAAACTTGTCATCTTTAAGTGCTATGTTATATTTAGGACTATACTTCTTTATTAGATTGCACTCTAATATTAAGGCTTCCATCTCTGTATCTGTTACTATATATTCAAACTCAGCTATGTTTTTTACCATAGATCGAACTTTTTCTGAGTGATTTTTTGAATTTTGAAAATATTGTCTCACCCTATTTTTAAGTATCTTAGCCTTACCAACATATATAACTTCTCCTAAGCTATTTTTCATTAAATATACACCTGGCTTATCAGGCAAAACTTTTAGTTGATATTCAAAATCAAATATTTTAACCACCTCCTAAATTTATTCTAACTCTTTTTATATTAGTGTTCTACATATTATTATTTATAACATTTATTTTATCTATAGCTTATTAATTTTTTAATATGAAAATATAATAAAATTAAAATTGTATATTTTCCTAGTATAAATAAAAAGAAGAAGATTAATTCTATAATCTTCTCCTCATAATTACTATTTTAATGCTGCTTTCATTACTGCCCCTGCAATTGGTGCAGCTGCTTCTGAACCATATCCTCCATTTTCAACTATAACAGCTACTGCTATTTTAGGATTATCTGCTGGTGCAAAACCTATAAACCAAGCATGAGGCTTTTGTAAATTACCATTACTATCTCTTTGATCAGCTGTTCCAGTTTTACCTGCTGCATTAATACCACTAAAATATGATCTATTTCCAAAGTTATTTTTAACCATATTAACCATATAGTCTTTTATTGTCCTTGCATCACTAGTAGGAAGTACCTGACCATACTTTTTATCTCCATACTTCTTTACTACATTCATATTTAAGTCTACTACTTGATTAACAAGCTTAGGTTCCATCATTACCCCATCATTAGCTATAGTACTTGCTACTAGAGCCATCTGTATTGGAGTTGAAACAATACTACTTTGACCTATACCTGATTGCGCTATCATACCTACTTCATAATTTTCTAGAGTAGGGAATTCACTTTTTGAAATTGAGAACCCTGTAGAAGGAATATCTTTATTAAATCCAAAATCTTCTGCTGTTTGTTTTAGAGTTTTATTTCCTAACTCTTGTGCTAAAGTACCAAACACTACATTACTAGAAACTTGGAAAGCTTTTTTTAAATCAATATTTCCATAAACTTTATTTTGACTGTTAGATAAAGATTGACCACCACCAAGCTCTATCTTTCCTTTATCTTCAAAAATTCTTTTTGTTATTCCATCAATATTTTCAAGGGCACTAGCTGTTGTTATAACCTTAAAAGTAGATCCAGGTGGATATTTACCTGAAGTAGCCCTATTTATAAGTGGGCTTCCTAAATCCTCTCCAGCATTAATTTTATTCATTACTGTTTCTAAATCGTTAGGATTATATGTTGGTTTTGATACCATTGCTAGTACTTCTCCAGTATTAGGATCTAAAGCAACTACAGCCCCTTTTCTATTTCCTAACGCATCGTAGGCAGCCTTTTGAACGTCATAATCTAATGTTGTTATAACTCCATTACCTACTTTATTTTCCTCTTTACTTCTATCTTTAAATGCTTCTTTTAATGATTCAAAACTTAAATCCTTAAAGAAATTTCTTAATCCAACTTGCACACTACTATATGTAGTTAGCTCTGTATCAAAAGTTTTTTCTAAACCTGATAAATCATACTTTTGACTGGCATAACCTAATGCGTGTACATATAAATCTCCGTATACATATTCTCTAGATTGAGTTAAAGTCCCTGTTCTTTCACTCTTAGTTAGTGCATTTTTATCTCTATCGTATATAGTTCCTCTAACAACTTCATTTCTCTTTGCCCATAATCTTTTATTTCCAGCATCAGCTGCTATATCAGGCGCCTTAAATGTTTGAAAATACGCTATATATGATATTAGAGCTACAAAGAAGAATAAAAATATTATCATTACTTTTTTTACACTATCTTTAAAATCATTCATCTTTAGCCCTCCTCTGAAACCTTTTGTAATAAACCTAAGGTAAAGAACATAGTTACCATAGAACTACCACCATAACTTACAAAAGGTAATGTTATACCTGTTAAAGGAATAACTGCAAATATACCGCCTACAATTACTAAAGCTTGACATGCAATCATTATACTAAATCCAACAGCAACTAATTGGGAAAATTTATCATCCGTTACAAATGCTATTCTTATCGCTCTATAAAACAGCAAGAAAAATATTATCAATATTCCTATTCCAAATATTATTCCAAACTCCTCACATATTGCTGCAAAGATATAATCACTTTCCTTTACAGGAACAAATCCTGGATATCCTTGTCCTAAGCCAGAACCAAGCATACCTCCAGAAGATATTGAATATAATCCTTGAGTTACTTGATAATATCCATATCCATTAGGATCTGCCCAAGGATTTCTCCATATATCAACTCTTGTTCTTACATGTGGGAACAGCTTATATGCTATACTTGACCCTAATGCAAAAAGACCAAGACATGTAAAGGCATACTTTTTCTTTGATGTAGCGATATACAATACTGATACTGATATTCCAAAGAATATTAATGCTGATCCTAAATCTCTCTGTAAAACTAAGCATCCTAAGAAAATCATTACTACTATAGCAGGCTGAATAAGCTGCTTAATATGTTCAAATCCCTTTTTCGTATTATCAAAATCCTTCAAAACTGATGCCAGATATATTACTAAAAATATCTTTCCAAACTCTGAAGGCTGAAATCCAAATTGCCCTAAGAATACCCAGTTTTTTGCTCCATTTAATTCTTTTCCCAATAATAAGGCCATAGGTGCAAAAATAAGAGTTGCTACTAGGTATATAGTTTTATATTTTGCAAAGCTCCTAATATTAGGTACAATTACAACTGTCAAAATATACACAATAATACCAACTATAAACCAAACTATTTGTTTTATAGCCAGTGATGTTTCTAGTCTATATAACATGGCTATTCCGATTACAGACAAAATTCCTGCAAAAATCAATAAAAATTTATCTCCATCTGGATAAAATCTTCTTATAACAAAATGTGAATATCCTATAACTAAACACAATGCTCCACCAATTATAAGTGCTTTTTTATCTATAGGATCAGATAATATAGCTAGATTACTAAAAAGGCCTATACATAAAATATAAGTAAGTATAAGTAACTTTCTTTCATCCTTTCGCATTTTCATATAATCACCTCTAACTCTTCCAGTTAACCTAATACCTTAAGCTTAGTTGTTCCTATTGTAACTATATCTTTGCTAAATAATTTGACCCTTCCATTAATTTTCTTATCATTAACGAAAGTTCCATTTGTACTATTTAAATCTTCAATTAACAACACATTGTTCTTAACAATTAGCTTTGCATGATTACCTGATACATGTAAATCTTGCAATATAATAGAGTTATCCTCTTTTCTCCCTATAGTTATAATACCTTTAACTGGAATTACTGAACCCTTCTTTAAGTTTCCTTTTTCACTAATTTCTATTACTTCCAACCCATGATTTTTCCTAGATTCTGAAGGTCTTCTTCTTCCGCCACCTTTAACATCTTTATACATTATCTTTAATGCTGAGTATATTAAAGAATATAATAAAATTATAAAAAAGATTCCAAATACTATGGCAGATAATTTCGTAAAATTCATAACTTCACCTCGAAAACTTTTCATATATAAGTAGATTATACAACAAAAGTTATATAAAACCATAATATTTATACTTAACTAAGAATAATTTAAGATTTATATCATCCTCTTTAGATACTTACCTGTATAGGATTCTTCACATTTAGTAACCTTTTCTGGAGTACCTTGAACAATTAAAGTACCTCCCTTATCTCCACCCTCTGGTCCCAAATCAATAATATAATCTGCACACTTAATCATATCTAAATTATGCTCTATAACTACAACTGTATTTCCTGCATCTACCAATCTTTGTAATATTTCAACTAATCGGCTTACATCATCTATATGTAAACCTGTTGTAGGCTCATCTAGTATATATAATGTTTTTCCTGTACTTCTTTTAGATAATTCATATGCTAACTTTATTCTTTGTGCTTCTCCTCCAGATAATTGGGTAGATGGTTGACCCAATCTTACATACCCTAGTCCTACGTCATATAATGTTTGTAACTTATTCTTTATCCTTGGTAAATTTTCAAAAAACTCTAGTCCTTCTTCCACTGTCATATTTAATATATCATCAATATTCTTACCTTTATATTTTACTTCTAAAGTTTCTCTATTATACCTCTTACCTTTACATACTTCACAAGGTACATATACATCTGATAAGAACTGCATTTCTATTTTTATTATTCCATCACCTGAACAAGCTTCACATCTTCCCCCCTTTACATTGAAAGAAAATCTACCTGGCTTATATCCTCTCATTTTTGCTTCAGTAGTATTAGCAAACAATTCTCTTATTATATCAAAAGTTCCTGTATATGTAGCAGGATTTGATCTTGGAGTCCTTCCTATAGGGCTTTGGTCTATATCAATAATTTTATCAATATTTTCATATCCCGTAATTTCTTTATGTGAGCCTACTGGATTTTTGCTTCTATTTACAATCTTATTTAATCCTTTATATAAGATTTCATTAACTAATGTACTCTTCCCTGATCCAGAAACCCCTGTAATCATTGTTAAAGTTCCTAACGGTATTGAAACATTTATATTTTTTAAATTATTTTCTTTTGCTCCTTTAATGGTAATCTTATTGCCATTTCCTTTTCTTCTTACCTTAGGAACATCTATTTTTTTCTTCCCACTCAAATATTGACCAGTAATTGATTTTTCATTATTTACTATCTCATCAAATGTTCCAGCTGCAACAATTTCCCCACCATGTTCACCAGCTCTTGGTCCAATATCTACAATATAATCTGCTTCTCTCATTGTATCTTCATCATGTTCTACAACTATAACAGTATTACCTACATCCCTTAAGTTTTTCAATGTAGCTATTAATTTATCATTATCTCTTTGATGAAGACCTATACTTGGTTCATCTAAAATATAAAGAACTCCCATTAAAGATGATCCTATTTGTGTTGCTAACCTGATTCTTTGTGATTCTCCTCCTGATAAAGTACCTGAATTTCTTGATAAATTTAAATAATCTAATCCTACATCTATTAGGAAATTTAATCTACTTCTTATTTCCTTTAATATTTGCTCACTAATAATTTTATTTTTCTCTGAGAATTCTATTCCATCTAAAAACTCTAATTCTTCTCTAATTGGCATACTTGTAAATTCATAAATATTTTTCCCACCAACCTTAACGGATAAGGCCTCTTTTTTCAACCTTGCTCCACTACACTTTGGACAATGATTATCGCTCATATATTGTTCGATTTCATTTTTCATCATATCTGAATTTGTTTCACTATATCTTTTAGTTAAATTATTGATTTCTCCTGGATATGAATAATTATATTCAGCAGTAACCCCTTCCTTTGTATAAGTAACATTAAGTTTCTTTCCCTTAGTACCATAAAGAATTACATCTACTATTTCCTTAGATAAATCCTTTATTGGAGTATTAAGTGAAAAATCATATTCCTTACTTAAAGCTTGAAGTATTGCATAAGTCCAAGAGTCATCTTTTAACCTTCCAGCTCCCCAGCTTGAAATTGCCCCCTCCATAAGACTTAGACTTTTATCTGGTATTACTAAATCTGGATCTATTTCATATAGAGTTCCTAGACCATCACAATAATCACATTTACCAAATGGTGAATTAAAAGAAAATAATCTAGGAGCTAGTTCATCTATACTTATTCCACAATCAGGACAAGCAAATTTTTCACTAAATAATATATCATCATCTCCTATAACACTTACAAGTGCTAATCCTTCTCCTAGCTTTAAGGCTGTTTCTAAAGAATCTGTAAGCCTTCCCTCTATTCCATCCTTTATAATTATTCTATCTACTACTGCTTCTATATTATGCTTTATATTCTTCTCTAACTTTATTTCATCTTCTGATAAATCGTATATCTCTCCGTCTATTCTTGCTCTGACAAAACCATTTTTCTTTATTGTTTCTATTACTTTTTCATGATTCCCTTTTCTACCTCTTATAAGTGGAGATAATATTAAAATCTTAGTTCTATCCCCAAGAGACATTACTTTATCAACAATTTGGTCAACAGATTGTTGACTTATCTCTTTACCACACTTTGGACAATATGGTGTTCCAACTCTTGCATATAATAATCTTAAGTAATCATATATTTCTGTTATTGTACCAACTGTAGACCTAGGATTCTTACTTGTAGTCTTTTGATCTATTGATATAGCTGGTGATAATCCTTCTATATAATCAACATCAGGCTTATTCATCTGACCTAAGAATTGTCTTGCATAAGCAGATAGTGACTCTACATACCTTCTTTGCCCTTCTGCATACAATGTATCAAAAGCTAAAGATGATTTTCCAGAACCTGATAGCCCTGTAAATACCACTAACTTATCTCTTGGAATTTCTAAATCAACATTTTTAAGATTATGTACTCTAGCTCCCTTAATTACTATTTTATCTATCATACTCTTGTCCCCTTTTCATTTTATATATATATTCTGTCCATATTAAACTTAATCAATCTGCGAACGTAAGTTCCTATTATTGTATTTTAAACTTTATATTTATTCTTGTCAATTATTGAGAAGAATATGAAAAAAACATAATAAAATCATTTTTTCTAAGCTGTTTATACTTTCCTATACATTAAAAAAATGCTATGACACCTGTCATAGCATTAATACTACTTTGCAATTTTGCCATGTATATTTATAGTAACATTCTCATCTTTATCATTTCTCAATAATAATATATTTTCTTCATAATCATCACCATATAAATCTGTATTATTAATATAATATCTGTCATCTAATTCTAATAATAACTTTCCCTTTTGTGAATATACTTTTGTATTGGTATTATCACTTTTAGACAGTATTATAAAATCCCCATAAAACTGAACTATTACTTCATTTAAATCTTCAATTTTATTCCCCATCTTACCTACTAAATATTCATGCTCGTTGCTACTTAATACATTTATTTCTCCGTACCACTCATTTACATCGGTATATCCTAACTCAGTATAATTAGCTATTATATTTCCTTTATTATCAATACAGACTATTTCATACTTACTTCCATTGTATATCTCCCCATAACTTATTCCATTGATAACCTTATTAACGAAATCTACTTCTGCTTCAAAAACTATATTTCCCTCATAATCCATAAATCCACATTTATTATTTCCGCTACGGAATATTACTCCATCTTTTTGATACCTTATAATATCTCTTTCATCAATAGGTAAGTTTATCTTTTTACCTGTGTTATCAATCAAATAATAATTTTCATCATCACTACACAAGAAATATTTATTTTCATAGGACCTTATATAGTCAAATCCACTGTTAACTAGCTTTTTACCATTCTTCCCAATAAGATAATAATTATCTTTATCTTTAACAATAGCTACTCCATTAATAAAATCCTCACAGTACTCATATTTAGCTTTAACTAATATATTGCCTCTAGCATCAATGTATCCGTACTTATTTCTTTTCTTATAAGTTGCTATGCCATCAACAAAATTGCTAACATAAATATCTTCATCTATTTCACATATTTTTTCCCCATCATAGTCAATTAAAACACTTTTACCATTTTCTTCAGCCATAGCATAACCACCACAAAATGGTCTAGCATAATAATAGGCATTATCAAATATGTAATTTCCATCCTTTGAAATGTACCTATATCTATTATCCTTTTCTACTAATCCTATACCTTCGCTAAAAATTGTAGCATTATCAAATTTAGCTTCTATAACTACATTCATGTTTTCATCTACATATCCCCATTTTTTATTCTCTGCTTGATATGGATAGTACTTAACATCCTCATACTTTAAAACTACTTCTTCAATCTCTACATATACTTCTTCTTCCTCCTCTTCTTCACTAGAGAACCAACTTAAAATTTTATTAAAATCAGGTAAAGATATGCTACTATCTTTTGATAACCTAATTCCTATTGTAGTAAATACCCCAATTATAGAAATTATTAATACTACAATAATAGAAAACACTATAACTTCATTTTTCCTTTTCAAAAGCCCCTTCTCCTCTTACCACCTTATTATTTTTTTAATTGCTCTATCATATCCCTCAATTGAGCAGCTCTTTCAAATTGTAAGTTCTTAGCTGCATCCATCATTTCTTCTGTATACTTTTTAATAAGCTTTTCTTTTTCCTTTTTACTCATTTTTTCTTCAGCTTTATATTCAACTGCTTCTTCAGCAACTTTTGTGGCTTCTATTACATCTCTTACTTCCTTTAATATTGTCTTTGGCGTTATTCCATGTTCCTCATTATATTGTTCTTGTATTTCTCTTCTTCTATTAGTTTCCTTTATAGCTCTATCCATAGATCTAGTAATATTATCTGCATACATTATTACCTTACTTTCAGAATTTCTAGCTGCCCTTCCTATTGTTTGTATCAATGATGTTTCAGATCTTAAGAACCCTTCTTTGTCAGCATCCAAGATAGCTACTAATGCTACTTCTGGAATATCTAACCCTTCTCTTAAAAGATTTATACCTACTAAAACATCATATTCACCTAACCTAAGTTCCCTTATTATTTTCATTCTTTCTATTGTTTCAATATCAGAATGCATGTATGTTGTTTTTATTCCTAACTCTGTTAGATACTTAGTTAAATCTTCTGCCATCCTCTTAGTTAAAGTAGTTATTAAAGTTCTAAATCCTTTTTCTGTAGTCTTCTTAATTTCAGCATACAAATCATCAATCTGACCTTTTATTGGCCTTATAATTATTTCAGGATCTATCAATCCTGTTGGTCTAATTATTTGTTCTGCTATAACAGATGAATTATCTAACTCATATTGGCTTGGTGTAGCACTTACATAAACAACCTGATTTATTTTCTTTTCAAATTCTGGAAACTGAAGAGGCCTATTATCATATGCACAAGGTAACCTAAATCCATAATCCACCAAGGTATTTTTTCTTGATCTATCTCCAGCATACATTGCCCTTACTTGAGGTAGGGTTACATGACTTTCATCAATAAACATTAGATAGTCATCTGGGAAATAATCTAGTAATGTTTTAGGTGGAGTCCCAGGATCCCTTGAGTCTAATATTCTTGAATAATTTTCTATTCCACTGCAATATCCCATTTCTCTCATCATTTCTATATCAAAATTTGTTCTTTGTCTTAATCTTTGTGCTTCCAATAATTTATCTTGAGCATTCAACTCCCTTAATCTTTCTTCAAGTTCATCCTCAATTCTACTAATTGCTTTTTCTAATGTTTCCTGTGATGTAGCAAAGTGCGACGCAGGGAATATAGCAACATGCTCCCTATCACCAAGTATATTTCCTGTAAGCACATCAAATTCACGTATTCTATCAATTTCTTCACCAAAAAATTCTACTCTTATTCCTTTATTAGAAGAAGAAGCCGGAATTATATCTAAAGAATCCCCTCTAACTCTAAATGTTCCTCTCTTAAAATCTATATCATTTCTTTCATACTGTATATCTATTAATCTTCTTACTATTTCATCCCTATCTTTTTCCATTCCTGTTCTTAAACTTACAGTTAATTTCTTGTATTCATCTGGATTACCAAGTCCATAAATACAGGACACTGAGGCAACTATAATTACATCCCTTCTCTCAAATAAAGCAGATGTAGCAGAGTGCCTTAACTTGTCTATCTCATCATTAATTGACGCATCTTTCTCTATAAATGTATCTGTTTGAGGAACATAAGCTTCTGGTTGATAGTAATCATAATATGATACAAAATATTCAACTATATTATCAGGAAAAAATTCTTTAAATTCTGAACATAGTTGAGCCGCCAAAGTCTTATTATGGGCCAGTATTATTGTAGGTCTTTGAAGTCTTTCAATAATATTTGCCATAGTAAAAGTTTTCCCTGATCCTGTTACCCCCAGTAATGTCTGCCCTTTATGATTTTCTTTTAATGATTCTACTAATGTGTCTATGGCTTGAGGTTGATCACCGGTTGGTTTAAATTTCGAATGTATTTTAAAGCTATTCATCATTAATCTCCTATCTCGAACTTATATTCGTATTATTATTTTACTTTTTTTGTATATTATAGTCAATAATATTAGTACTTAAAGCCCTTTTTATTCAAAAAAGTGGAATAGATATTTATTTTGCTTGTTCCGTCGCAAGCTCCAGGTCACAGAAAAGTAAATATCTATTCCCCTCCTACTTAAGGTAAGGAAAATATAAAATTATTATCCTTAAATTTATATTTTCCTAGATGTTAAAAAGGATATAAAATGAATTTATATCATTTTATATCCTTTCTCTTTTCTTTTATTTTCTCTAATACTTCAGAAAACTTCTTATCTTCAAAAGCCACAACTTTATCACTTTGCACCACTTTAGGTACTAAAACAGCACCTAAGTTATTATTTCTTTGTGGTTTTAATGTAATCTCTTTTCCATTACCATTCATATCTAAAATTTTTACATTTATATCATATATACTACTTCTAACCATCTTATATATTTCCGTTACATCATCTATACTCTGATCATTAAGAGATACAATTTTATCCCCAACTCGTATCCCAGCCTCATAGGCTATAGAATAAGGAACTACTTCTAATACAGATATACCATCTTCATCACTAACAAATATAGCTTCTCTTTTTTCTTCCATCTTCTTTTGCAACATTAACATTCCTTCATGAGCTAAAGGAGCAAAAATTAACACTACAACCTCTCCAACTAATCCAAACCTAGCTAACTGAGATACAATGGTTAGGATTATTCCATATATTAATATAGAAATTCCAGAAGAAAGAACTTTCTTTTTTTTCTTCTGCGTAAAGGTAACAGAAGAATAACCTAAAACTCCAAAAAACGGAATTAGTCCTAATATCATTGTATTTATAACATTTAATATGTCATTTGTTCTGAGTATAGGCCACCAACTTGGTGTTGATATACTTTCTGCTCCTGCTGTTGATCCCATAGATGTAGCTGCATATGCAATAAAAATAGCTACAGGTAATACCCAAGATCTATTTAAAGCATATCCACCTGAAATCCTGCCTCCTTTATTCGAAAAAACAGGAATGGCACCCTTTTCTCCATCTAACATTACCAAAATAGACTCTACTATATGAAGAACTCCAACAAAAACCATTAATGACATTATATCTATTCTTAATATTTTTACTCCATCAGTAGTTGTTATATTAAAATAAGTAAAAATTAAACTAACTAATCCAAGAATAGATGCAGAGTAAGAAAAACATACAAATCTTGGTTTTATAAACATTAACAATATAGAAATCATAAATAAAATTTCTATTCCAGAATTCTCTTTAAAAACAATTCCTAAATGACTTAATATTAAACTAGCTATAACGCCCGCCAAAATTCCTAAAACTATTTGAGATAAAGTAAGCTCTAAAGCAGAGTTTACTTTATCTCCTATAATCATCTGCTGCATAGCAGTTACTTTCTTATTCTTCATATAAAACATTACGCCTAAAAGAATTAATATTAACATTAATGAGGGCTCAACTATAACATATGCCACCGATCTTAATGTATACATAATTAGATTCATAAGTTTTGCTCCTCCTATTTTATCATGTCTTTTATCACTTCAATGCCCTTTTGTAATTGAGGATCTGTATCTTTACTATAATCTTTATTAACATCTTCTTCAGTTAACTTAACTTCATAATCAGGTATAATCCCTTTTTTATTTATATCTTCTCCCTTTGGAGTGTAATACTTAGAAACAGTTACCTTTAAGCCACCTATGCCACTTTTAAGTTCAAAAGGAAGTTGAACTACCCCTTTCCCAAATGTAGTGGTTCCAACAGTTACAGCTGCATTATAGTCCTTTAAAGCACCTGTAACGACTTCAGATGCACTTGCTGTACCTCCGTCTGTTAATATCACAAGAGGCAATCCTATTGCAACTCCTCCCTCAGATTTACTTATTTCCTTACTTTCATATTTATCAATTCTATAAGTAATAACTTCACCCTTAGGAATAAATTGTGATGCAATATTTATTGCTTCTACTAGATAGCCTCCACCATTTCCTCTAAGATCTAATATTAACCCTTTCATTCCTTTTCCTTTAAGTTCTTCTAAAGCGTTAACAAAATCAATTGAAACATCTTTATTGAAAGTAGAAAGATTAATATATCCTATATTATTTTCTAACATTTCGTTCTTTACTGAAACAGTTTTTATAGTTTCTCTAGTTACATTAAACTCTAACTCTGTATCTTTTCTTCCTACTATAATATTTACTTGAGAATTTTCAGCACCTGTTATTAGTGCAACGGCTTTACTTTGGTCACTTCCAACCTCTTCACCATCAACCTTAAGAATTACATCTCCACCTTTAATTCCTACTTTTTCGGCAGGACCTCCAGAAATAGTTGAATCAACAACCACTTTATCATCCTCAAGCTTTACATATACTCCAATACCTTTAAACTCTCCTGAATTGGATTGCATAAACCTATCATATTCTTCTTTATTCATAAACACTGTATATGGATCATTAAGGGAACTTGTCATTCCCTTAATAGCTCCATCAACTAGCTTTTCTTGATCTATGTCTCCAACATATAGCTTCTCTAAATCTTCTTTTACTTCATATAAGCCCTTAAATTGTTCTACATCATCTGCATATTTTAATAAAGTTCCATATTTAGAACCATCTTTACCTATAACTATTCCATATCTAGTAATATAATTTCCCACAAAAAATGCTACTAATATTGATAATATAATCGCCAATGGTTTTATAATCTTTTTCATTTTATTATTTTTACTAGACTGGTACATCCAAACAACTTCCTTTCAATTCCAAAATACCTTTTCCCATAGTAAATATTTTATTCTTAATATTTATATTTATACTACCAAGAATTTCCTTAATGCTATGTAACTTGCAATTCCACCAACAGCAATTCCTCCTAAGGCAAACTGCCATGATAACATTGTTAACACATATGTAGGATTAATTAAACTAACCATAAGTATATTATTTGCAATAATACCAACACCAAATCTATATATAAAGTATACACCTATTACAGATAGTATTGCTCCTAATAATCCAATAACCATTCCTTCGATTATAAATGGCCATCTTATAAACCAATCTGTAGCACCTACAAATTTCATTATTCCAACTTCTCTTCTTCTTGAATAAACTGTTAGCTTTGTAGTGTTCATAATTAAGAATATTGATACTCCTATTAAAATTATAAATAATACTATACCAACAACTCTTACCACCTTAACAATACTATGTATTTGATTTATAACATCTTGTTGATTTCCTATACTCTCAACACCAGGAAGATCCTGAACCGCTTCACTTATAGCTTCTGCATAACTAGGGTCTGTAAGTCTTACTATATAAGAAGCTGGTAATGGATTATTTTTTAGTGTATATCCCTCTAATAAACCTGGGGTATCTTTCATCATATCTTCGAAATTTTTCAAAGCTTGTTCTCTTGACTCATATTCTATTTCTTTAACACCATCTTGTTCTCTTAACTTTACTTCTATTTCTCTTTGATCAATTAACTTTACATCATCTAATAAGTAAACTTTTAACTCTATCTTCGACTCTACTCCACCTATGGCCAAATTAGCATTTTTAGCTACTAAAGTAAAAATCCCTAATACTGAGAAAGTAATTAAAACAGTAATAACTGAAGCAAGACTTATAGTTTTATTCCTTCTTAAACTTTTAAATGCATCACTAATAAAATAATTAACTGTATTAATTTTCATCTTCGTACATACCTCTCTTTTCATCTCTTGCTATTTCTCCACCTTCAATAGCGATAACTCTCTTCTTCATAGTATCAACTATATCTTTAGCGTGAGTGGCCATTAAGATTGTAGTTCCAGCTTTATTTATATCATCTAATAAATCCATTATTTCTTTTGCAGTTTCTGGATCAAGGTTTCCAGTAGGTTCATCTGCAATTAATAACGATGGATTATTTACTATAGCTCTTGCTAATGAAACTCTTTGTTGTTCTCCTCCTGAAAGTTCATTTGGGAACATCTTATACTTATGAGAAAGCCCTACAAGAGATAATACCATTGGTACTCTTCTTCTAATTTCTTTTGGTGTGGCTTCAACAACTTTCATAGCAAAGGCTACATTCTCATATACATTTAGATTGGGAATTAATCTAAAGTCTTGAAATACCATTCCTATCTTTCTTCTAAAGTATGGCACATCATTTCTTGCCAACTTTGAAAGGTCTGTATTATTAACCACTACCTTTCCTGATGTAGGTTCAACTTCTTTTAATATCATTTTTATAAAAGTTGATTTACCAGCTCCAGACGGTCCAACCAAGAAAACGAATTCCCCCGATTCAATATTTATGCTAACATCTGAAAGAGCTTTTACATTATTATTATAAAGTTTTGAAATATTCTTAAATTCAATCATTCTAACACTCCTTAGTATATTAAGATATTTTTCGTTAAAATACCTGTCCATCTTACAATGCTATTATAGCATACACCTATGGTAGGATACATTATTCCCCTATATTCCTTTATTATATATTTTTTTTTACATTAATAAAATAGAAATATGATTTTATTTGTCATTAAATTTCTTCCATATCCTTGAATCCTTCTCCTAAAACTTCATGGGATGCTCTAACTGTTATAAACGCTTTGGGATCTATATCCTTAATAAACATCTTTAACTTTATAAAATCCGATCTTGATAATACAGAATATATAACCTTAAGTTCTTGACCTGTATAGGCTCCCTCACCCTTTAAATAAGTACATCCTCTATATAGTTCTTCCAATATAAATTTGCTAATTTCCTCTACTTTATCACTCATTATCATAACTTCTTTACTAGCATTAAATCCATCTATAAAATTATCTACTGCTATTCCAAGAATTATAACACTGAGCATAGAGTAAAATCCTATATCTAATCCAAAAGTTACTGCTGCACCAAAAGTTATTAATATATCTACTATTAACAAGCTAGTGCCTATATTTAAATGAAAAAATTTATTTAATATTTTTGCTAATATATCTGTTCCTCCTGTCGAAGAATTATTGTTAAAAACTATTGCCATACCAAAAGCAGATATAATCGTTCCGAATATAGTTGCAATAATTAAATCCTGTGTTATTGCATATGGCGAAAAATATTCTTCTATTATCCACATAATTACTGATAATCCTAAACTTGCATATATAGTTTTACCACCAAAATTCCCACCTATAACCATAAATGCTACAGCAAAGAGAACTATATTTACTATCAAAGTTATACTTCCCACACTTATTACTGGTATATAGTTGTTGACTACTATTGCTAAACCAGTCACACCACCCGCTGCAAGATTATTAGGCGCAAAAAAGTATTCTACAGAAATAGCTACAAGTATTATTCCTAATGTTATTAGACCGTACTCCCTAAGTAATTTTTTACTCATATTATCCTCCTCCAACTATAATTACTAATATAATTATAATTCCTCTGACAGATTAATAATATCCCTATATAACAAAAAGAACACCTTTCGGTGTTCTTTTTTGTTCTTTTTATTACCTACTAATCTATTTTTTTAATTCTAAAGCTTTTTTTACTTTATTAACTATATCTTTTGAAGTTAATCCGTACTTTTCTAATAATTCATTTGGTTTTCCACTTTCCCCAAATGTATCCTTAACACCAACTCTTAAAACAGGTACTGGACACTTTTCTGAAACAACTTCTGC